>MDSV01141123.1_pt1 | contig 21494 bp, 22 predicted proteins | sample 810851 | NCBI WGS metagenome assembly MDSV01 (sample SAMN05326640, study PRJNA326480) | marine metagenome | isolation source: seawater | place: Atlantic Ocean: North East | collected 2012 | reverse complement strand
ATTTTTTTTCTTGACAATCTAATCTTCTTTTTTAAGTCAGGAACAAGATAATTTTTCTTTTGATTTTTATTTGTTGTGCTAAATATTCTCCCAATACAGAACGGAATTTTTTTTTTTTTAAAATTATAAATGATATATTTTTCTGCCATTAGCTTTGTTTTGCCATAAAATGAAATAGGTTTTTTTAAACTTTTTTCAGATATTGGTTTACTAGACGAATTATATACATGAGATGTTGAAGAAAAAAAAAACCAATTTATGTTATTTTTAATTGAAGCATCAACAATATTCTTAGTTCCTATAAAATTTACCTTCAAAGCTTTTTTCTTATTTTGATTTACAATCTTTATTGGAACCACCGCAGCAAGATGAATTATAATTTCAATCTTATTTTTTAATACCCAATTAAAAACATCCTTGCGATTTTTTATGTCCCCCTTAAATCTTTTAATTTTGAAACGTTTAAATTTCTTTAAAACTACTTGACCTAAACTGCCAGTTGATCCAGTAATGCCAATACAATACGTCATTATATTATCTTTTATAAATTATATCTTTTTTTGTAAAAAGATTTTTTTCAGATTTATTTTTATAACTATTTCTATTTTTTAAAAGACCCAAGAAACTATCAATGCTTTTCAAATAAATGAATTTTGAGATAGATAATCCTAAATAATAAAATACAAAAAATGGTAATTTAACTTTAATTTTTTTTGGTGCATATAAGTTTAATAAGTCAATAAAATAAATTTTTTTTTTATTAAAAATATTATAAATTAAATAATCATCTCTTTTTTTTTTTATTATTTTAAATATATGATCTATTAGCTCATCTATTGAGACAGAGTATAGAAATTTATCATTTTTCTCAAAGTATGGAATTAAAGGTATAAATGAAATTATTTTTTTAAGCAGGACTAATTTTTTGTCCAAACTATATCCAAAAACTAAACCCGGTCTTACAATTATAATTTTCTTTGTTTTTAAACAATATTTTTCTATTTTGAATTTTGTTTTCCCATAGAGAGATTTTGCATACCTATGTGAAGATAGACTAGATACAAAAATGATCTTTTTTATATTATTCTTTAAGGCATTATCAAACAATTTTTGTGTTCCAACCAAGTTTACCTCTTTACTTTTTGAAGAATATTCATGAGCTAAATGTATTAAAATATCAATTTTTTTTCCTCTAAAATTAAATGGAATTTTTTTCTCTAAATAGAACTTTTTTTTTTTATTTAAAGTAAAAATTTTAAGTTTTTTTTTTTTTAAATACTTTATAAAGTATACTCCTAATAAACTATTAGAACCTGTGATGGCTACTTTCATCTTAAATTTTGTATAACATCTTCTATAATCTCATTAGAAATTGGCCCAGGTCTTTTTTGATTAATAAATGGCATACCAAATCCTTTAATATTTTTGTTAATCTTTTTTAAAAATTTGTTTATATTTTGTCCATTTATACTCATATTGCAATAATGTATAGAATTTCCAAATTTAATATCATTTAGATCAGTTAAAATATTTTTATCAATCTTTAAAGAACAAAAAATTTTTTTTTTATAAAAATTTTGGTCAATTACCAATGGTATAAAATCTAATAATTTTAGAATTGATGAATAAAATTGTATTCCTAAAAAATGACCTATCGCTCTTGAAAAACTATATCTCACGATAGTGGTTGCGCTAGAATCAAATTTAGAAAAGAAAAATTTTAATTTAAATTTATGATTGAACTCACTAAATTTTATTATATCTCCACTCTTCAAATAATTAGATCTATATAGCAGATCAATTAACTGTATAGTTCCAATACATAAATACAAATTGGTAACCTTTAATTTTTTTATTTGTGAATTATTATTAGTTAAATAATTTAAAATTACATTATTCTTTTTCGATGTAAAACTTAAAAGATAACCACCTTTTATTTTTATTTTTGTATTCTTTATGTCTAAGATTTGACTATTTTCATTTTGTATTTGCATAATATCGGTTTTGTTAGAAATTGTACCAGTGCTTTTAAATGAAAGTTTTTTTAAAAAAATTTTGTTAGATTTGAGTTTTTTAAAAAAAATTTTGGGTAATTTTTTTATGTTTATTTTACCTCCCCACACATTGCTATTACCACCGAAAGATAATCTATCGTGTAATCTTGTATTTTTTAAATTAAATTCTAAACTTCCAAATGATTGGCTTTTTAAGGAAAAAAACTTATTGGTATTTAAATTTTTTCTGAGAAACAAAGAATTTTTTTTTAAAAAATTTGTATCTTTAACTCCTAATACATCAATATTTTTTTTAAAAAAAATTTTACAAATAAAAGCTGAAAAACCACTGCCTATTATTATGCTTTTAGTCATTTTTGAGAATTAACAAATATTTTTTTCTTAAATATTTCATATCTTGAATATATCCAAGATCTCTGATGAAAAAATTTTTCTTTATATAATTATTTCCGTAAATATTGTGCTTAAAATAACTTGTATTTATATATTCTATTTTGAAAATTAATTTCAAAGATTCAAAAAATTTTTTTAAATTCATAAATGGAAGTAATATAAATTCAATTATTCTAAACTGCAAAGGATGATCATTTATAAAAATTGAGAGTTCTTTGTTCTTATATCTTTTTTTTATCTTTTTTAAAAAATTTTCAATTTGACTATTGCTCATATATTGAATAACTGATGACAAAATAACAAGGTTTATTTTTTTTTGAAATAAAATCTTTTTTTTGAAATTAATATTAACATTTTTATTGTACCTATACTTCTTAAACAAAATGGGCATTAGTTCTGCATTTACATCATAAAGAATTAACTTTTTAATTTTTTTTAATTGGTTTTTCTCCCAAATACCCTTTCCACAACCATAATCTAATATATATAAATCTTTTAAGTTTAAAATTTTTTTTATCTTTAAAATATCCTTAAAATCTAATAATTTGTAATTATAATCAAACAAGTACATAAATTGCTTTTATATTATATTGGTGAAAAAAGTTATCTTAAATAATAAAATTTTATTTTTAGTCATTTCATTAGGACTAATTTACTCAGTTTCAATCTCTTTATTAAATACTTACAAATATGATAATTTTAGGATTAGCAGTAAAGGTGATAAGGTTCATTCAATTATTAGGACTGACGTAAATCAATATTGGACCTCTGCATATCTTTTTAAAAAAGACCTTGAAAGTGGAAAAGGTTTTTTTAAATCTGGTGAAGAAAATCGATCAATATACTTATATCCTAAATTTATAGCTTTGTATTTTTTAACTATTAACCAGAATATAAAGGACAGTAATGGAGATTTAATTATAAATAATTTTAAGTTTGGAATTCCTCTTATTCAATCTTTAATTTATTATTTAACATTAATTCTATTAGCTAAAGAAATAAAAAGGAAATTTTCTAATCGAATTAGCTTAATTATTGTAAGTTTTTTAGCTTTAGAACCAACTATTTTACAATATCACGGTTCGTACTGGACTGAATCGATATATTTTTCTTTATTATTAGTGATAACTTATTTTTTTTTAAAGATTAGTAAGAATAAATTAAATAGTTTTATGATTGGTCTATTAATAGGAGTAAGTTTTTTACAAAGAAATGTGTCTTTATACTTAATTTTACCTTTTTTGATAGCTTTCATCATCAATTTTAAAAAAGATTCTGTGCCTTTAATTTTTTCCAGTTTAATTGGATATTTTTTAGTTGTACTTTTTTTAGGATACTCAAATTACTTGAGGTCTGAAAATTTCTACATAATACCTTGGGATCAAAAAGAAGCACCCTATTATTTAGTAGCACATAAACTTAATAAAGAGACAAATGAAGAAAAATATAAAAAAAGATTTGAGTGGATAAAAGAAAATAACATTAATACTGAAGTTGAAGAAGATAGATTAAAGTTGGCTGACTATCAACATCAATATTTTAAAAAAGCATTAAAAGAAAATTTTTTATATTTTGTCAGATACCACATTTGGAAATCTTTACAGGCATTAATTTTAGATCCTTTTACAGTACAGAATGAATATACTTCGGATAAGACTATAAAATATTATTGGGAAAAGTATTTTTATCAATTCTATTATAAAATTCCATATAGTATTATCGTCTACTCAATATGCTTGATGGGTTTTATTTGCATGATTAGAAAGAATGTTGAAAATAGAAAATTGGCTATAAATATATTCTTAATTTGCTCACTTTATTTAGCTGTCCTGGGCTGGGTAGGTACGCCAAGATATTTGGTGCCAAATTTAATTTTTTTGTCTTTTTATTTTGGATTTGGCCTAGATGCTCTAATAAATTTCTTTCAAAAAAAAATAAAAAATAGATGAGATCTTCAATCTTCATATTATCGCATCAAGATGATGAGTTTGGAGTTTTTGAATCTATAAGATTAGCAGTTGAAGAAAAACATAATGTTATTGTGTATTATATGACGAATGGAAAAATTTCTAAGAGTATACCAAAGCTCACACTGTATCATCGTGATTTAGAAAGTTTAAAGGTATTAAAAAAGTTGGGGGTAAAAGAAAAAAATGTAGTTTTTTTTGGTAGGAAATATAATATTGAGACATGTTGTTTGTATAAAAAGATGGGTTATGCTTACAAAATACTCTCTGGAGAGTTAAAAAAATTTCATGGAAAAAAAATCATTTATACTCATTCTCTTGAGGGAGGAAATGAAGACCATGACGCTTGTTATACAATAGTTATAAAATTATTAAATTACTCGAAAGATATACAATCTGCCTTTCAATTTCCATTGTACAATGCAAATACCTCATTATTCTATTATCAAGTTCAAAAGATTTTAGTTTCAAATGGTAACTTAATTAAAATCAAAACAAAATTTTTTAATAGGCTTAGATATATACCTTATTTATTTTACTATAGATCTCAACTAAGAACTTGGATTGGACTTTACCCATTTATAATTTTAAATCTTTTATTAAGAAACTATTATTGCTTACAAAGAATTAATAAAAATTCATCAATCAATAGACCTCATGGAGGAAGGTTATTATACGAAAAATTTAAAAAATGTTCTCATTCAGATTTTCAGAATCAATTGAAAAGATTTATTAATCCCTAAAAGTTTCTTACTTTTTATTATCCTTACTTTCTATCAAAGCTATTTTTTTCTCATACTCTCTAATTTTTCTTTGATGTTGAGTAATTACTGTTGACAAGTGTAAAATTATTGCTCCCAACCCAAAAATAGAAATTACTAAAACCCCTATTGGACTAAATTCAATCCCCAATATTACTGAAATAATATTTAAAATATTAGGGAAAAACGACACAGAAACAAAAAAAATTCCAATAGAAATCCAAAGAAAAGAATATAAATGTTCCAAATATTTTTTTCTTACGAAAAATAATATGAGGGCTATAAGAATTATCCCTATAAAGAAGGCAATAAATCTGGAATGTAATGTTAGCATTTTTATTTCTTATAATTAAACGATGTTAATAAATCTAATAAATTTTTAAACATAAATTTAAATGAGTTAATGAAATTAAATGTAGAATGACCAGTTTTTCTTTCTCTCATATTCACAAATTTTTCTTTAATCAACATTTCAAGCTCACTTGCTTTACAGATGATACTGACCTCTGAGTATTCAAAATTTTCATCATTACTCAATTTATCTATTAGTTTTCTACTTAAAATCTGACACCCCGAATTGCAGTCAGTGACATCTGTTTTATAAAATATTTTGATCATTTTTCTTAATAACTTAATACCAAATAATCTTAGATTACTTGGACTGTATTCAGAGTCACCTAAAAATCTAGAACCAATCATTAGATCAGTTTTTTCTTTAATTGCAAAATCTAGAAGTTTTTTTGCATCACTAGGGTCATGTTGACCATCACCATCTACTCTAACTAAAAAATCATAATTATTTTTATATGCGTATAATATTCCTATCTCTATTTGAGTGCTTAAACCAAAAAATCTATCAATTTGAATTATATTAACATTTTTTTTTTTTACTTCATTATAAGTCTCATCTGAAGAGTAAGCATCGATGACTAAAATATTATGATTTATGAAGTATTTATTTAAGTCAGAAATTACTTTCCCAATAATCTGACCTTCATTTAAAGTAGGAATTATTATTAAAATTCTTTTTTCATCCATTAAAAAAAATTCCTGTTTTTTTTTTTAACAAATTCATCAACATCTTATTTAAATAATTTTCTAATTAAATTTTTTAATGAAAATTCTCTTGAAGAAAATTTTCCAGTTTTGTTTAATAAATCTTGTTTTTTTACAATTTTACACATGCCTGAAGAAATAAATGTAAAAAAAATATCAAATTTTTCTTGGTTAAAGTTATATATATGCAACAATTTCTCAAAAGTTTCTTTGTTGTTTATTTCACAATAAAAATTATCTCTTTTATAGTTTTTCAAATATGGGAGCCACGAAATATCATCGATAAAAAAAATTCCTTCAACATTTAAATAATCAAAATATTGATAGAAAATTTTTTCAACGTGTTTTGCTTCATGTAACGAATCAAGGTATATTACATCAAACTTGTTTGGGATTTTATGTTTTAAAAAATCCAGATTATCATCTCTAGATTTTATAAAGTGCCAATTTTTATCAGAAAATAAGTTTGAATAATCATCAATATCTACAGAAAATAATTTACCGTTCGTTTTTTTACAATAATCTAATAATAACTTAGTTGATCTTCCCTCTTTCACACCAAACTCTAAAATTTTTGGATTTGAAATATTTTTTAATTGATTTTCAAAAAAATTTTTTAATTTATATTCGTAACTTACCATTAATTTTAAAATTTTAATAATTTGATTATTTATACACTAGTTAGTTTTATAATCGATGAATAAAATAGCGAGACCTTTGTTTACAATAGTTGCTGTTGCTAAAAATAAAAAGGATTATTTATTATATATTGTGTGTTTAAATAACTTTTTGTTTTCATCAAGCCATTTTAATGTCTCTTTAAGCCCTTTCTCTAAATCATATTTTGGTTTCCAATTTGTATTTTTTATTAGTTTAGAATTATCGCACATTAATTTATCGACCTCACTTTTCGATGGTCTTACTCTTTTCTTATCTAAAATAATGTCTACTTTATTATTTAAAATTTTTGAAATTTTTTCTACTAAATCTTTGATTGAAATTTCTTGACCCATTCCAATGTTTACAACTTCCCCATTAAAACTTTTTTGTTTAGATGCCTCAATAAAACCTTCAACGGTATCCTTTATAAAAGTTAGATCTCTTTTAGCCTCAATATTTCCCAATGAAATTTTTTTAATTCCATTTAAGATTTGAATACTGATTGATGGTATTATTGCTCTAGCAGATTGTCTTGGTCCATAAATATTAAATGGCCTCACGATTTTTATAGGTAAGTTAAATGATCTATAATAGCTAATTGCTAAATTATCCGCGCTTATCTTTGATGCTGAGTAGGGTGACTGACCAACAATCGGATGTTTTTCATCAATTGGGGAATATTGTGCAGTTCCATAAGTTTCACTTGTTGAAGTAATTATAATATTTTTTGTGCTTAAAAGTTTTGATGATTGTAAAATATTATATGTGCCCTCGATATTTGTTTTTATATAAGCTAGCGGAGAAGAATAAGAGTATGGAATTCCAATTAATGCAGCTAGATGAAAAACTTGATCTACACCATGCATAGCCGAATAAACACAGTCAAAGTCCCTTACGTCACCAGATTCAAATTCAATTTCACTCTTATATTTTGAATTTTCTAACCATCCCCAATTATTATTAGAGTTATAATGAATTAAAGCTTTGACGTTGTGACCCAACTCAACAAGGCGTTCTGTGAGATGTGAGCCCAAAAAACCCGCAGCTCCAGTAACTAAAATTTTCATAAAAATCTTATATATTAAATATTTAAAAACATAAAATTATTAATAATTTTATTAACAAATTTTCATAACTCTATATTTCTTTAAAAACCTCAAAAAGATGATAGTAGTTGAGTTGTTGTGAAAAATTTATTTATTCATAAAAATGCCACTATTTCTGAAACTCTAAAACAGATAGATAAATCAGGTCATCGTCATTTAATAGTGACTGAGAAAAAAAATAAACTTTTAGGCGTAATAGCAGATGGTGATTTGAGGAGAGCAATACTAAAAAAAAAGAAACTAACTTCTAAGATTATAAATATTTTTAACAAAAGACCACTATTCTTTTATCAAAGTAAATTCACAACTAAGATGGCGAAAAGGAAGATGGAAGATAAAGGAATTTTTTTTGTTCCAATTGTTAATGATAAAAAAATTGTTATTGATTATATAAGCATAATTGATAATTCGTTAAAAAAAAATATAAAAAAAACAAAAGACAAATATCCAGTAATTATTATGGCTGGTGGTAAAGGTGAAAGACTTGAACCATTTACAAGTGTACTACCGAAACCACTTATACCAATTAATGACAAAACAATTATTGAAAGTATAATTGATACATTTAAAGATAATAATCTCAATAATTTTTTTATATCAGTAAATTTTAAAGGTAAAATTATTAAATCATATTTTGATGATTTAAATAAAAATTATAATATAAAATTTTTTGAGGAAAACAAACCATTGGGGACTGCTGGGGCAATTTATTTTATGAAAAATAAAGTTAAAAACAATTTTTTTGTGACTAATTCAGATATTATTTTGAATATAGATTATAATGACTTAATAGAATTTCATAAAAAAAATAAAAACATTATTACTATAGTTGTTGCAGCTAAAGAATATATAATTCCATACGGTTCATGTGAAATAAACCATAAAGGTTTTTTAGTCAAAATTAAAGAAAAGCCAAGTTACAATTTTTTGGTGAGCACTGGTTTATATTTGTTTAATAAAAAAATTTTTAAATTAGTAAAAAAAAATGAAAAACTTGAAATGGATAAGTTAATTGATGCTGCGATTAAAAATAATTATAAAATAATGGTATATCCTACTACTGAAAAATCCTGGGTAGATGTGGGCCAATGGGATGAATATAAAAAAACACTAGAAAAACTTAGATTTAATTAATAATTTGAGCAACTTAAGATTTGAAAAAAAAATATTTAATAAAAAAAAAAAATTCAAAACCATTTTTTTCTATAATTACTGTAGTAAAAAATTCAGAACATCTAATAGAAAAAACCATCAAAAGCATTATTGGTCAATCTTTTAAAGATTTTGAATATATAATTATAGATGGTAAATCTGATGATGATACTATTGCAAAAATACTAAGATTTAAAAAAGAAATAAATCTTCTTTTATCAGAGAGAGACGAAGGTATATATTTCGCAATGAATAAGGGAATAGATTTATCAAATGGTAAAGTTTTGTTGTTTGTAAACTCTGGGGATCATTTAACAAGAAATGCACTAAAAAAAGTAAATGATTTGTTCAAAAAAAATAATGAATTAAATTTTATATTCGGTACTGTGCAAAGGTGCTATACTAAAAAAAAAATTCTCAAATACGGTTTTAATTCTCAAAGACTAAAATATAATTTTGATTTTGCAACAGCTCATTCAACAGGGTTTTTCATAAAAAGATTAGATATCATCAAACTTGGCAAGTTTGACACTTCCTATAAATGTTCTGCTGATTATGATTTATATTATAAGGCAATAGTAAAAAAAAAACTTATGGGCGGATGTACAAAAAAAAAAGATTTAATAGGTGTAGTTAGTAGCGGGGGTTTTTCAAGTAAAATTAAATATCTTGATCACTTAATCGAGGAAACAAAAATAAGAGTTGAAAATGGCCAAAATATCTTTTTTGTGACACTGATATTTGTTAATTCATTCATAAAAAATTTTTTTACAATTCTCAAAGAATTTTAAAAAAACTATTGGAAACAATTAAAAGTATTAATATCAATATCTTTCTTGATTGCAAAAATTAAAAGATCTGCAGACTCTCTATCAAATAATATACTATTAAGGTTAACCCTATTAATTTCTATTTTTTCAATAGACTGATTTTTTTTATTTAAATCTATAATATCATCTGACTCTCTATGATGTGAGATCATGTAACATGAAAAATTATTTTTTAGCAAAAAATCAATTATTGAAACTCTATTTTCTCCATCCGAGAATTTTTTAAGATAATCATTAGAATGTAATTCGAGAAGAATGATTTTACAATTGTTTTTTAAAATATCATTAGAACCTTTTAAAACTAGCCCCTCAGCCCCATGTACATCTATCTTTATTACTTCTGGTATTATAGAATTTTTTTCACATAAATAGTCCAATGTAATTGATTTCTTCATTTCAAATTTTTTATTTTCATTTTTTGTGTATACACCTTCTTTATAAAAAAACATTTCAGTTTGATCTTTAGATAAGATTTCATTCAAAATATTTACATTTGTAATTAAATTTTGCTCTAAGGACTTCTGAATAAATTGACAATAATTCTTATTACTTTCAATCGCGTAAACTCTCATATTTTTATCCATAGAAGCAACATAGCAACTAAAGTAACCCATAAACGAACCTAAGTCTAAAAACGTTCTAAATTTTTTTGACTCAGTTATTGATTTTAAAATCTTAACCATCTGAAGCTCATAAATTTTATTTGTCTTATGTAATTTTCTATACACAGATTGTGCTTGGGTGTCTTTACCTAATAAGAATAATTTAAATTTTGTTCCAAGGATATCTAAATCACATAAAAAATTATTTTGGTATGATGACGATTGATGAAGATCATGCATTTTTTTAAATATTTTAGCTATGAATTTATTTATAAAAGAAGGTGTTAAACCAAAAAATTTAATATAAAAATTTGATATTAACTTATTCATTAAATAATTTATTTAATAGCTAAAAAACCTTCAAAGCAAACAAACTTAGCAACCGAAGATATGTCTTTAAATCCCGCCCTTTTGAACATCTGTAAATTTCCATTAGTGGAAAAAGGTTCAAGAATACCCTTTAAGCTTCTTTTTTTTCCAGAAACCTCTTTCTCTGTAAAACCATTTAAAAGTTTAAATTCCTCATATATCGTAGACATTTGATCTTGTGTTCTTGCATCATAGGATCTTACTTTTTCAACAATAAATAATGCACCACCCCAATTAAGACTTTTATATAGCTTATTAATCACCGCTTGTCTAAATTTAGGATGAATAAATTGAAGTGTATAAAAACAAATTATAAAATCAGTTTTCATAGGTTTGTAATTTACAATATCTTTATTTAAAAAAATTATTTGTTTATGAGAATTGTTTTTTTTTGCAAATTTGATCATATTGTTCACAATATCTAATCCAATATACTTTACTTTTTTTTTATTTTTGTGACGTTTTGCAATTTTAAGTAATAAAGCTCCTGTGGAACATCCTACGTCAAGAATAATAGAGTCTTTTTTAATGTAGAAATCTGATATCTGTTCACATAACCAATGTATTTCCCTATAAAGTGGAATAGACTTTTCAATATGCTTATCAAATTTATTTGGAACATTTTTATCAAATGTCCATGAACCATTCTCTGCAAACAAATTTTTATCTACTTTCATAATGTATGTTTAATTAAATTTTTCTCTTATTAAATTTTTAATATATTCAGATATTATTTTCATCACTCACCTCCTGAAATATTTAGAACATTATTTGTTAATAACACATTGTCTCTTTTTAAAATATGAAAAATATATTCAGCAACTTCATCAGATTTTGCCATTCTTTTCATTGGTATAAGAGATATTCTTTTTTTCAAGTTTTTCTTTTTATCTTTTAGAATTAACTTTGTATCAGTAAGTCCTATTTGTAATACGTTAAACGAAATATTTTTTTTAGTAATATCTTTTATATACCTTGGAACAAACTCATTCATAAATTTCGATAAAGAATACATATAATTATTAACTCCACCACCGTATTTTGTACCAATACTGGTAGTTAAAAGAATTCTTCCAAAATTGTCTTTTTCCATTACTGTTAATGCACTTCTTAAAAACAAAATACTACTTAAATAATTGATATTTATGTGATCATAAAAATCATTTATTTTAAAATTTAGAAAATTATTTAATTTCATATATCCTGTTAAACTCAAGAAATACGAAAAATTTAACTTGCGTTTTTTTTTTATAATAAATTTTTCTAATTTATTTATTTTACTTAAATCAAATTTTAAAAATTCTATATTTTTATTTTGAAATTTAATAAGTTTTTTTTTGTTATTGTTATAATGTGCAATGATATGAAATCCATCTTTTAAAAACTTATCTACTACCTTTACACCGATATCGGAACTGGCCCCTAAAATAAGTATTTTTTTTTTAGTCATTATTTTTAAAATACTCACTCCAAGCTTGAAAATGTTTTTTTCCAATTAAAGTTCCTGTAACGTCACATACGTTACATGGACTTATTGATCTATCTGCTTTATTAAGTAATTTTCTAGCTTTTGTCCATTTCTCAGAAGTCCAAATATCTATTAATTTTTCTTTTTTAAAATTTCCTAAAATATGCTTCTTTCCCCAATCATGAGAGCACATTAATACATCTCCATTATAGTCAAGAAAAAATTTGTAATTAGGATAATAACATGGCTCATTTAATTTAGTATCCCTAGCGGGTATTTTGTATTCTGAGTTTTCTAACATTCCACCTCTGTTACTTAATGTTATACCAAAATTATTTTCTTCAGGTAAATATCTTGCTCTAAGAACATATCTTTCTGAGGTTAAATTCAATTTTTTTCCAAGACTAATAAATGATTTATGTTGTTCCTCACCATCATATAAACTTACTTGCATACGATCTAAGCCAGAATCATATAATTTTTTTAACCTACTTAAATTAAGTACGTCTCCATTGGTAATAATTTCAATTCTAGCTTTAGGTAAAATTTTTTTTGCGTACGATATAAGTTTATAAATATTTTTATCTAATAATGGTTCTACAAAACCTGAAAATATAAATAGTCCAGCGAAAGATAATTCACTTAATTCATCACACAATTTTTTAAACAACTTAAAATCAATGAATTCATTTTTATGTTCAAAATTTGGATCACTTCTTGGGCAAAAATGACATTTTCTATTACACATTCCTGACTCACTTATCTCTACTTCAGAAGGTATGGGTATTCTTGTGTTTGGAATAAACTGTAACCTTTCACCTACTGCTTTTTCTTTAAATTGAATTTGAGGGTCAAAAAATTTTAATTCACTTTTTTTTATCATTTTTTATCAAATATCACTTTTATTACTGTGTCATTTATAAAATCGTAATCAACAATGTCTTGTATAGATGGCTTACCGATAGTTTTTAAACTAATGTATCTTGGGTGTTTATCAATGCGTTTTTTATCTAAAAAGAGATTTTTATATATCTCATTTTGTAATTTAACTTTATTGATTGGTATTTTTAAACAATCTAACGAAAAAGGTAAATTAAACGTAATTAAATAATCTTTAACTTTATTATATAAAGCTGTTTTATTTTTATTAGCATAAAATAATTCACTCAAGATTCCTATACCTACAGCCTCACCATGTCTAATAACATCTCTTTTCATTTTGTTTTCAATTGCCATTTCAATTGCATGAGCAAATGTATGACCAAAGTTTAAGAATAACCTTGAGCTTTTTTCATGCACATCTCCTGTAAAGAATTTTATCTTAGTTCTTAAAGTTAATTCACAAATTTTAAAAATTTCATGAATATTTCTTTCCTTTAATTCTTTTTTATTCTTTATTAAAAAAGGAAGAATTTTATTATTTTCAATTAAACCACATTTTATTATCTCTGCAAAACCAGAAAAATATTCTCTATCAGGAATTTCAGATATAACATCCTCAAGTATGAACACTGCTTTAGGATGATAGTAATTTCCTACTGCGTTAATAACACCTTTGTAATTTATCGCTGTTTTTCCCCCAATGGAACTATCAATCATTGATGTAATCGTAGTTGGTATACAAAAATAAATTAGACCTCTAAGATATAAACTGCTAGCTAATGCAGCAACATCTCCCACAACCCCACCACCAAAAGAGACTATAATTGATCTTTTTGAAAACTTGAACTTTATTAATAAATCTAAAATACGAAATAAAAATTTTTCATTCTTATTCGATTTACTACCTTTACACTCGACAATAAATAAATTACAGCCTGAAGATTTTAATTCATCTATAATTTCATCTACTGATTTTTGATTTACTTTATCATCGTAAACAAAAAGAATATTTTTATCAGAATTAACTTTTTCAATACAATCAGTTATTTTTTTTAATTCGTTTTTTTTACAAAATAACACATTGTGTTGCTCATTATTAATTTTGTAATCTATTTGCACATTCTTACCTATAAAACTTTAAATATCTATCTTTTTTAATCTGAGTTTGGGCCTTTGTATAATCTTCAAAAACATCTATTGAAAAACTATCTCCTGTTAAATTTAAAGTTTTAATTTTCATTCCAATATCTAAAGCTCTCACAAGTTCTATATCTTCAGCCTTTTCAAGTTCAGATCTTTTTGATTTTCCAAACATAATCAAAGATTCTGGCTTGAATGAAATAATAGATAAGTGTTTTTTAAAATTTGTAACCTTAGATTTAAACTCGTAAGGTATATTTGCCCTCGAAATATACATCACTTCATTTTTCTTATTAGAAACAATTTTAACAATATTAGTATTATTCGTTGCTGGTACTTTAAGATTTGGTAAAATAATATCATATCCTAAATTTTTTAAGTGATAATCAATTACTTTATCAATGTGTAGGGGACTAATTAAAGGCTCATCTCCTTGAACATCAATGATTAGATCATATTTTTTATTAATCTTTTTATAACCTTCACATATTCTATCAGTGCCGTTTGGGTGATGTTTGGAGGTCATTATTACCTTTGCTCCATATTTTTTTACTACTTTTGCAATTTTATTATCATCACAGCATATAGCAACATCATCAACCTTTTTAGATAGTTTCACTCTTTTGTAAACGTGCATTACTAATGGGAGGTTATTTATTGGAAGAAGAGCTTTTGCAGGTAATCTTCTTGAGTTTAATCTAGTTGGTATTAATGCTAAAATTTTTTTTTTCATGAACTTAACCATCCTCCATCTACGTTAAAACTCGATCCTGTTATATAACTTGAGTCATCTGAAATTAAAAATTCAATCATACTTACAACCTCGTTAGACTCTCCCCACCTTAACATTGGAGTTCTGTTTATAGTCCAATTATATAGTTTTTTTTTATCTTGTTTAAATTGATTAAAATATGAAGTTTTGATGAATCCAGGAATAACTATATTGGCTCTTATATTATCCTTGGCATGCTCAACAGCTACAGATTTCGTTAAACTTTTGAGCGCCCCTTTAGTAGAACTATAGCCGGCTAATTCAGTAAATCCGTTCTCTCCAACAATAGAACCTATATTTACAATTGAGGATTTTATTTTGTATTTGATTGAATATAGACAATATATTTGCATTATACTAAAAATTGAAAAAAAATTTGTTTTAAAGATATTTTCGATGTCTTTCGTTTTGAGTTTTAAAAATTTTTTTCTTTGTCTAATACCTGCATTATTAACAATTGAATTAATTTTTCTTTTATCTTTTATTGAAGTTTTAAATATTTTTTTTATCAATTTGATATTTGACACATCTCCGTAAAATATCTTTATATTATTATTTTTTTTAAAATCTTGCATCGTGTATTTTGATCGAGTAAGAGCGTAAATGTAAGCACCTTTAGATAATAAACTTTCAGTCAAGGTCCTTCCAATTCCTTTGCCTGCCCCAGTAATAAATACTACTTTTTTTGAAAAATTTTTTGACATAATATAATTCTTTTAATATTCTCAAAAATAGTGCTCTGATATTTCATTTACGTTTTTGAGATTTTAATTTTTCATACTCTTGTTTTAAATCATCATATTCTTTCATCTTCTTTTTCATAAAATTGATTGTCAATATAGTTTTTGAGGAAATACCCTTTGGGGTTAGAATATATAAATAGTTCATTTTTTTTGGATTTTTCTCAAAATTTTTTATCTTAATCCAACCTTTCTTTTTCAATGACTTCAAACAATAATTTAGTTTACCTAAACTAAATCCTAACTCTTTTGCTAATTGTCTTTGAGAAGTTTTCGAGCTATTATCAATTTTTCTTAAGATTGAAAATTTGTCTTCATCAATACTCTTTTGGTTCAAATTTTTCATTTTTATAATTTTTTTGATGTTTCATTTAGCGTTCATTTGATGAACAGTAAACAAAAATTTTTATTTTGATCTAATTACTTGTATTTTTATAATAATTAGGTACATCTTTATCAGTTTGTTAACAATATTTACATTATCTCAAGGAAGTATTTAAGTGACAAAATCCAGTAAAAATGTTTTTGGGGTCTTGACGACTAGCTGTGATGTAAATAAATTTTACAAACAACAAAAAAATTTATGTGATGATATCATAAATAAATATAATTTATTTTATATTATTGATCTATCAAATTTTTTAATTTTAAAAAAAAAAGAAAAATTTAACAAAATTCGACTTTCAAAAAATTTCGTTTATTTCAAGCCTAAAAATTTTAATGAATTTAAAAATTTCGTCAAAAAAGATAAACTAATAACTTTCAATAATCTTGATAAAGGCCTTAATTATTTTTTTATTAATTTAATGATAAAATCTCTTAAGATTAAATTAGTTTTATCATTTAATCTGGGCAGTATTAGTATGGAGTTAATTGAAAACACATCATTAAAATCAAAAATTTTGAGACTTAAGAAAAAATTTGAAGAATTCTTTTATAAATTTTTTATATTCTTAAAAGTTTTTCCTCAAATAGATTTGTACCTTCATACTGATCAAAAACTTGTAAATAAAATAAATTATATTAATAAAAAAAGAATAAAACTACCGTTTAAAAATTTATTTAATTATACATATATAAAAAAATCAGTATTAATTTCTAGTAGAAAAAACAGTTTTAAAATTAAAAGAAAATATATAACCTTTATAGATCAAAACTTCTATCACCCAGACAGATTGTTAAGAGATAAAAAACCAAGTACAATTCAGGAAAAAAATTATTTTTCGAATTTAAATATTTTTCTTAAATTAATAAAAAAAAAATTTAAAAATAAAATTTGTATATGTTTGCATCCATCCTCAAATATTAGATTATACAAAAAATATTTTAGTAATAAAATCATCAGGGTGGGTAATTCCGAAAAAATTGTAGCCGAAAGTTTGCTTGTATTAGCACATATTTCAAGTTTAATAATAGATTCAATGAATTTATCTAAACCTGTGATTATCTTAAAATCTTATCATCTTGGAGATTGGATGAATAAAAAATGTGATGAATATATAAATACTTATGATCTAAATAATTTAAATATTGACGCTAATGAAAAATTTTTGATGAGTAAGATAAATAAATTAGATATTTCAAAATTAATCGCTACCAAAAAAAGAGAAAATGTAATTTCAAATAAACAAATAATAAGAGAAATGGAAAATATAGTTTAAGATTTATAGACCGCAGGAAATTCTAAATTAAAACCAAATAAATTTTTAATTGTCTGATTTTTTTTAGCCAATTTTTTACTTGTCATCTTCATCAAATCTTCCATTGGAACTATATAGTTAGGCATATATTGTGCTATAATCCCATATCTCTTCTCTGTTTTAGAAAAATTTGGAGTTGCTCCATGCCAAAGTAGTCCATTATAAATTAAAATTGAACCTGGTTTCATTACCATTAATTTAATTTTTGATTTTTTAATATCAAATTTATCAGGAAACCTATTTTTTTTGTGACTATTTTCAACTATCGCCGTTGTGCCATTATTTTTAGTAAAAGCTGTGAAGGGTGTAATTATTTGTAAATTAAAGTAAAAATCTTTTTGTTTTTGGTAAGGCAAATTTTTTCCAGGTGTTACAAATCTATAATGAGGATAATCAATATGTAAATCTTGGCCTCTTGCCCCAGGAAGCAAACAATTTGCTGCATATGAACCACAAATAAAATCTTTTCCAATTAATTTTGAAAAAACTTTTCTAACTACTTCTGGCAATAAAAACTCCGAGAAAACTGGATCAATATTGATAAGAGAGCGAACCCACTTTTGATTGGTTCTTTTATTTCTCTCAAATATTTTTTTATTACCTTTTATTTTTTTATCATTTAAGACTATTTTATTCAAAATTTTATAAGCCTTATTTATTTTATTTTTTGGGTAATAATCTTTTAAAATTACATAACCTTTTCCTTTTGTTAAAGAATTATAAATTTTTTGCTCTTTATTATTAAGTTTTAAAGACTCTTTATTTTTATCTTTATTAATTTTTTGTCTAAAAAAATTATTTGTTAGCTGTGAAGATTTGTCAACCTTTACATCATCTACTAAGTTATTTTTACTTTGAAATACATTAATTTTTGAATTTAAAAATGAAGCATGTTGAAAATTACAATTTGAAATCTTACAGTTATCAAAAATGACTTTTTTAAATTTTACATCTGCAAAAATACAATTTTTAAATTTACAATTAATAAATTTTGTATTCTTAAATTCTGAGTTCCAAAAATTAAACTTATAAAAAGTCTTGTCAAAAATTTTAATATTTTTGAAATTTTTTGATATATTTTCTTTTTTTATCATTAAAATTAAAATATTTATTTATAAGTGTTTATAATTTTTTTACTAAAAAATCTTCAATTATCATAGTATCCAATCCACTTTTTAAAAAGGTGTTTATTGCATCATTAGGATTATTGACCATGGGTTCCCCATTCATATTAAAAGACGTATTTAGTAAAATTGGGAAGCCAGTCAATTTATTAAACTCTACCAAAATTTTATAAAAATCAATATTATTTTTTTTTGAAACTGTTTGTAATCTGCCTGATTTATCAAAATGTGTAACTGCAGAAAGTTTATCGGTGTATTCTTTTTTAACCTTAATCACTTTTTCCATATAATCACATTTATATTTAGAGCCGACTTCAAAAAAATCCTTGGCTTTTTCTTGAACAACCGCAGGGGCAAAAGGTCTATATTTTTCTCTGTACTTAATTAAAGAATTGATCTTATCTTTAGTTTTTTTATACCTTGGATCGGCAAGAATAGATCTACAACCTAAAGCGCGGTCTCCAAATTCTAATCTATTTCTAAAATATGCTACTATTCCACCATTATTACATTCTTTAGCAACTGTCTTCGCATGATCTTTTAACTTTTGATATTTTAGCTTATTTTTAATTAATGCTTTCTCCACTTCTTTATTAGAGTAATTTGGCCCCAACAAAGCTGTGTTAGAAATTTTTTTTCTATGATTTTTTTTAATACAATAATATGTGTAAAGTGAACTTCCAATTGAATTTCCAGTATCAGTTGGTGCATATGGAATAAAAATATTTTTAAAGTTGGTGATATTATCTATTTTTCCATTAAAAACAGAATTCATAAAAAAACCACCTCCTAGTACCAAGTTTTTGCATTTCGTTAATTTGAATAAATGTTTCAAATAATGGGTTGCAATTTCTTCTGCACAAAATTGAAGTGATTTCGCTATTTTAATGTCATTTTCAATTGGCGTTTTTTTATAATTAGTATTTTTTAAATTTAAAAGTTTCAATAAGTTATCAGTATAAAGATATTTATTTTTTTTTTGGAGGAAACCATAAAAATTTTTTTTTAATTCTATTTTGCCATTTTTAAGTAATGAATATGTGGATTTAATTTTTTTAGTATACTCTTCACATTTTAAATCATAGGCTGACATTGCCATCACTTTCCACTCATCACTATCTGGTCTATAGCCTAAAATAGATGTAAAAGTAGCGTAAATTATTCCAAGAGAGTGAGGAATATTTTGATAATCTAAAACTTTTATTTGGTTATCTTTTCCATAACACCAAGTGGTGCATTGTTTTTCACCTTTAAAATCTACAGTTAAAATTGCAGCTTCATCAAAATTCGATAAAAAAAACGCGTTTGATGCATGGCAGAGATGATGCTTTATATGATATATTTCAGGGATATATCTTTTATCTCCATGTCGTACCATAGTATAATCTCCTGTTTCTCGTTTTGTTAAATTAAATAAATTATCAGACATTGTGTAAAGATTGAACTCTCTTAGAGTTCTTTTTTTGGAAATTTCGACATTATAATTTTCCATGTGTGATGCCGGATTCCATCCAAAACTTATTGCATCGAATTCTGAAAGCTTAAGTTTCTCCTTATTTAAGCAGAATTTAATAGAGTTATAGGGAAATTCTTTTGTAAATTTCTCTCTGGTAAATCTTTCTTCTTGAGCGGCACAAGTAATTTCTCCATTCTTTAAAACAGAAGCAGAAGTATTAAATTCACCTGCATTAAGACCAAGAATTTTCATCATGAACTTTAATATATGATTTTTTTGCTTAATTAAATAAGATTATGCAACTTTAGATAAAAATTATATTTTAAAAATATATGGATTGAAAAAAGTTGTAAATTAGATTAATTAATCTTTCATTAAGTAACTATACTTATTAATAGCAAACATTGATGGTTTTTAAGACTTTTTTATTTTTCAAATTTCTAATTACTGAAATTACAAGTATTAAAAGTAAAATATTTTATCTTTTAAAATTTCTTAAAGATATTTCAATTTTCAAATTAATCAGGTTTATTATATTTAAAAAAAAATCTTATCCATTTAGGGACAAAAATATTAATAATTATCTTTACAAAAATCATTCAATTTGGAAAAAAAATAAACTTTTAGGTGAAAAAAAAATTTTAGTTGATCTTACTCTTGAACATCCAGCTTATGCAATTTGGAATTGTTTGATAATGAAAGAACTGGCCAATTACTACAAGGTAGATAGGATAGATGCGATAGTAAATAAATACGATTATTTATCATATTTTATTGGATATAGCTTTGGTATAAAAAATTTTATTTTCATTGATCATGGTAATTTTTATAATCGAATTAAATTTTTTATTAAGGCATTAAATCTCATTTCCGAGAAAAATTTAAAAAAAAAATTAATTAAACTTAAGTATGAGAATTTTTCTTTAGGAAGAGTAGCTTATGAATATACAGTAAGAAATTTTGCTAAAGATTTATTTACAAAAAGTCAATATCATTATTTTTATATCTCAATTGCAAGAGTATTGTTTTCTCAAAAAAATCACAAAAAAATTTTCTCTAAAAATTATAAAGCTTTTGTTTTAGGTGAAATTCAATATATACCTAACCGATTATTTTATAAATTTTCAACAGAAAAAAATATTCCAATTTTTGCGAAAATTGGTGGTAATATAGGTGAAGATATTTCTATACGTATTTACAGAAAAGTTAAAGATGCGAATAGTATCAAGGGAAAATTTTCTAAAAAGATTGCTTTATTCCTAATAAAAAAAAATAAAAAAAGATTCAAAAAAAAAATAAAT
>MDSV01034636.1_pt1 | contig 21494 bp, 22 predicted proteins | sample 810851 | NCBI WGS metagenome assembly MDSV01 (sample SAMN05326640, study PRJNA326480) | marine metagenome | isolation source: seawater | place: Atlantic Ocean: North East | collected 2012 | reverse complement strand
TTGATCTATGAAAAAACCAAATTTTTGGGAAACTGCAAAAAAAGACCTTATCAAAAAAGATAAAAAACTTGGCAAAATAATACAAAATTACCCAAGAGACTTTCTTTTTTCTAAAGCAGATCCTTTTTATACCCTTGCCAGATCTATTGTAGGTCAACAAATTTCTGTAAGTGCTGCACAAGCTGTCTGGGAAAGAGTTGAAAAAAAAATAAAAATTATTGAACCAGAAATAGTTAAGAATTCACATTATATGTCGCTTAAATCATGTGGTTTATCTAAGCAAAAGATAACTTACTTAAAATCACTATCAGATGCATTTTTGAAAAAACAAATACGCCCAAAAGATTGGTTCTCATTAGAAAATGAAAAAATTATTGAAGAATTAACTCAAATCAAGGGGATTGGGAGATGGACCGCTGAAATGTTCTTAATTTTTAATTTGTGTAGACCAGATGTTTTTCCTGCTGACGATTTAGGATTAATAAAAGGTATTTGCAAATGTTATAATTATAAATATCCTATTTCAAAAGATCGTGCATTTGAAGTTTCTAATAAATGGAAACCATGGAGATCAGTGGCTACTTGGTATTTTTGGAGAAGCCTGGATCCTATACCCGTAGAATATTAAGATGAATAAAATAGATTTTTCATACGCTTCGAAAGTTGAGCATAACTTTGCTCAAAGACTTATAATAAAAACAATAGAGAGAGTAACTGGAAAAGGAAAGCTAGAAAAGCTTTACAAGAATTACGCCATTAACCCAAGAGATCCCTATCGTTTTTGGACAGATATCTTAGAACTAATGGAAATAAAAGTTACAAATAAGTCTCAAAATGATTTAAATTTCAATGGTTCCAGGTCACTTGTAGTAATTGCAAACCATCCATTTGGTATAATTGATGGACTTGTTTTATGCTCAATTGTTTCGAAACAAAGACAGGACTTTAAGATAATGACACATGAAACTCTGCAACTTTTACCTGAATTGGAGAAATATATATTACCTATAGATTTTAGCAAAAGTACTAGGGAGGCCAAAAAATTAAATATTGACACATCTCATAAAGCTCGTGATCACTTGCTAAACAATGGCGTAATAATAATATTTCCATCGGGGTCTGTTTCTACAGCAAAAAAAATAAAGGATGAAGCGACTGATGATGTGTGGAAGCTTTTTCCAGCAAAGTTAATACAACAAACAAAATCAGATATTCTTCCTATTTTCTTTGATGGAAAAAATGGATTATTGTTTCACCTATTTGCCTCAAAACTAAAAAATCAAACGTTAAAATATTCATCTTACATACACGAAACTAAGAAAAAGATAGGTAAAGAAGTTGTAATTTATGCTGGCAGCGTCATTGAGTATAAAGAAATATCTCATATAAAAGATCGAAAAGAGCTTACCAATTTCTTAAAAGAACAAACATATAACTTGAAAAATGAAACATAAAAATAGAGTAAATATATATTCGTTCTACTGCTTCTTGAATTTAAAAAAAAAAGAAAATCTTAAAAAAAAACTTGAAGAACTTACCTCAAATAAAATTTTGAAAGGTACAATTTTACTTGCCGACGAAGGTATTAATGGTTCAATTGCTGGATCAAGGATGGATTTGGACTTAATAATTAAATTTTTGAAAAAAAGCCTGAATATAAAAAGCCTTAATCTTAAAATAAATTTTTCTGATTTTATTCCATTTACTAAAATGCGTATAAGATTAAAAAATGAGATCGTAACATTAGGAAAAGGCGATGTGAGTATTAACAAAAATACTGCTAAAACAATATCTCCTAAAGACTGGGATAGTCTTATAGTTGACAATGAAATTTTTGTTTTAGATGTTCGAAATGACTTTGAAGTAGCTATTGGCAGTTTTCATAATGCAATTAATCTAAAAACTTTAAGTTTTAGAGATTTTCCAAGTCAATTTAAAAAATTGAGAATTAATAAGAATTCAAAAATAGCTATGTTTTGTACTGGTGGAATAAGATGTGAGAAGGCATCAGCTTACTTAAAAACTAAGGGATACAATGATATTAATCAGTTAAAAGGGGGAATCTTAAATTATTTAGATTACAAAAAAATAAGTAATGAAAAGTCTTTATGGAATGGGGAATGTTTTGTATTTGATAATCGCGTTACAATTAATAATAATTTAAGCCCTGGTACATATGAACAATGTCATGGGTGTCGAAGGCCTTTAACAAAGTTTGAGATTAAATCGAAAAATTATATAAAAGGAGTGCATTGTCCTCATTGCGTCAATAAGAGATCAAAAGATCAAATACAAAGATCTTACGTCAGACAAAAACAGATAGATAATTCTGAAAAGAAAGCGGAAAATCATCCATTTAAAAAAATTTATTTATAAATCCTTACAATTAGATTTAAAGTTAGAATAGAAAAAGATAAAACAAGAAAAGATACAATACAAATGATTAATAAATTAATATTACTAAGGCTCATATTTTCATATTTTAATTCCGCAACATTAAATCTTGAAGCCATAAAATTCTCAGACGATATAAATTTATTTGCTATTGAAGAATATCTATCGTAAAAAGTATCTTGTTCTAGATCAAGAAGTACTGACTGATAGGAAGATAAATAATCAAAATTTTCTTCAATTTTATTTCTTCCTTCTAAGGCCAACCTCTCACTTTCAATTGCCCTGTAACCTCTCAAGTAGTATGGTTGAATTTCTCTAATATTTTCAATTGGCCCACGAAATAGCGTTAAATCATCAATTCTAATATTACTTGTTTCAATGCCCAACCTCCTTGCGATAGTTTCTTGTTCTTTTAGGAAATTAATTTTTATCATTTTTTTTCTTTGATATTCAGCTTCAGCATTTTGGATTTTTAATTTAACGACACTTTCTGCGTAAGCAATTGAGTCTTTATATCTTTGTTCAGACTCAACTATAAAGTATTTAATAAACTCTATTACTCTTTGATTTGATCTATTAAGAACATACTCAAATAACATTTCAATTTCAGATTGATTGTCGTGATCAAACGTTAGTAAATAATAATCATCATTTTTGTCTGGACCTGATTTTTCAAAATACTGTATTGACAGAGAATATGCTAACCTCAATAATTCAATATTATACTTTTTTTCGTCACTGTATTCCGAATAATCAATAATATTCATGTCTTTTAATGATTGTATTATCTCTTTTCTGTCAAGAATTTCTTCAATCACGAACTCCTTCAGATTTGGTATATTAAAATTAAAATCATTTGCCTCAAGGTCTTTGGGATATACTCTTTCCAAATTTCCCTTATCATTTTCCTCAAAATTAATACTATTATTAGCATGGATCCTATATTGAATTTCATTTATTAATGAAGTAAGCTCCGAATAAGGGAAAAATTGTATTGTTGTAATACTTTTAATTGGTATTGACCCTCTCCAAATATTATTTTTATTTGCTAGGAAAAATAAGGCAACTAAGCTTATAAAAATTGCAAGAGCAATAAAATATAACTTCAAAGACCATGCAGAATTTATTACATCTTTTATGGAGATTTCTTCAATAGTTTCATTCATCTTATGACTTCTTTAATTTTTTTTTAAACTTTCTAAATTTAGCCCAATCGTCTGATGAAATTACATATCCAATACATTTTTTTTCACCGCAATTGCAAACATGATCCATATAGTCGTTTTTGTCAAATCCATATCCATAATCATAAGATAATTCCTCACCTCTTTTAATTTTCTTTATCGACTTTATCCAAATTTTACCTCTTACGATCTCAACTTCACAATTTGGATTACAAGAATGATTAATATATCGAGCCTTATTTCTTAATGTCGTACCGTCAATGTCATACTTTGAGTTTAACTCAAAAATATACACTGATCCTGTTATTTTTGAATTAAGATATTTTTTTAACCTTTTTTCAGACCTTCTGTCACCCTCACTTTTTGATATCTTTTCTCCAATATACTCAATTATATTTTTGTGTTTAGGAATATTACTGCTTGCAAATATACCTTTACCGTGAACCTTAGATTTTTTTAACTTCCACATTTTTTATTTATAAATCAAGTTTGGCAAGTCCCAAATTGGTAACAATTTTAGATCCTTCTTTAAATTTTTATTGCAAAATGCCCAACCTTTTTCGTCATGTTGACCACTTTTCTTTGCAATGAAGTCAAGATTTCCATCTAAAATTATCTCTTTATTCATCCATTTCAACTTAGCATTACTTTTTTCAGAGTCTAATACAAAAGAAGCAAATATTGATTTTTCATTTCGGTCAATATAAGAAAAAGCCTTATGTGATCCACGATCACTTACAGTATTCGCATTTATTAAGAAATCTTCAATTAGGTTTAAATCCTCATTGTTGTTAGCAAAAATTTCAAAATCACGGGTCATACGTGGAAAAACTGTAAAATTGCATTTAATAAAATGATTTAGTATTTTTTTATGATTCTTGAATCTCCAATAGTAAATTGGGTCTGCATTAGGTTTCTGGGAGAGTCCGGTAATTATCCATATTTCATAAGTATCATTCATATTTTTAAAAATTTTTTTAAATAATAAATCATATATTTTTAGACATTCTAAGATTGGATCTGTTTCATATGTTTTTTTTACTTTATTATAAATAGATTCATTCATTGAATGATGCTGAACATGAGCTAATCCATTCATAAAAATAATTGAAAGATCTAAAGAACTTCTTTTTGAAGCTCTTATTGCATAATTTACAAAGAAATAGTCAAAATATGCTGCCAGCTTAAATCTTAATTTGAATAAAATAGATTTGGCCACTCCTAAAAGGATTTGAATATCAAGAATATTTCTTGGAATACCAACGATTAGAAGTAATCCTGCTATGCTTTTCATATTTATTGATAACCTTGCATTTTCATTCACCACCTGTTTTATTGAATTTGTTACTAATTTAGAACGCGCTGAGTCGTCACTTGGTGCCTGAGACCACGGATCAGGTATAAATATGTCAAAATAATTTGAAGGCTTCATATTCATTGATGCAAATATACCAACTTTTTTATTATTTTTTGCAATTTCTTCTAAAAAATTGAAGTGATTATTTTTTAAACTATCTCCTAAATGAAATATTTTGTGTTTTTGAAAAGGTAATTTGGTATAAAAAGAATACCATTGAATCCAAGGTTCTAGGTATTCATATTTTTTTTCAGATGTAGTAATAATATTTGTTTTAAGTTGGAGTAATTTTTTAAAACCTTTAAGATCATATTCCTTAGTATATTTCTTAATATAATCAAAGTTTGCTTCATTAAATTGTAAAATTAATTTTGGCCTAGTCATCTTTTTTTTTATTATATTTCTTGATACATAAGATATATAGAATTAAGGACAAAATTATAGGAATAAAGTTATTATTTAAATATATACTTAAAATAAATGGAATTATTATCATAGAATTTATTAAAATAATTGAAGTTGTGTTTGTATGATAAATGCTCAAATAATGGTGTAGATGATTTCTATCGGCTGAAAAAGGACTTTGGCCACTTGATATTCTTAGAATAAATAATCTAATCAAGTCAAAACCTGGTATGGCCATTAACAAAAAAATTCTATCGGCGGTAATTAAATTATTATAATTATATTCAGATATAATAAAACAAGAGAATATAAAAGATATAAATAATGTTCCACTATCACCCATAAATATTTTACCTTTAAAATTAAGTATAACAAAAAAGATTATTGAAATTAATAGAGTTAGAGAAAGTAAAGTCATAATTGAAAAAGAAATTAAAAATATAATTAGAAATAATAAGTAAGTTCCAGATTGAAGGTTAACACCATCAAACATGTTAAGTGCATTCATAAATAAAAGATAACAAATCAAGGTAAACGCGAGAGCGAATTGATCAAGATTTAATTTATCAGAAAAAAAAGAGAGTCTAATATCAATAATACGAAAATTTTCGTTACTATATATTGTTAAAATTACTACTATTGTAACAAGAAAAAGTTTAAAAATTGCGGGAATTTCATATTTGTCATCAAAAATTCCTATAAAAAAAATAGTTGATGAAAACAATATGAAGAAGTAAAAATTACTTGAACTATTAAAGTATTCATAAACTAAACTAGTTTCAAAAAAATATATATATAACGCTGAAAGACAAAAATTTATAAATATAATTAAGCCACCAATCAATGGCGTTGGCATAGAATGATACTTCCTTACAGTATCAGGAAAATCAAATATATCAAAAATTTTACTTATTTTATCAATATAGATAAATATTATCGAATTAAAAATAATTAGAGTTAATAAAAAAAATAGATTTTCTTCTATTAAAATAGTCATTATTTATTATTAATCTTGCTCTTTAAGTCGTAAATCAAAAAACCGATTGGTAAGTAAATTAGAAATGAAAGCCAATTATTGAAAAAATTTCCCGAAGGAATAATAGGCCAGAGTGAAACTAAAATACATATAATTAAACTTAATCTAAAATCACTTAATAACCATTTCCTATTGAAGACTATATTTACCAAATGTTTAGATAAGGTAAATATAACAAAAATAAAAACAGCCAATAAAGGAATAGTGCCAATTATTCCTGTTTCAGCTAATAATTGAACATAATAATTATGAGGGTGAGTTGAACATGAGTCGTTGTTGTTTGAATATTTTTCTTCGCTACACAATTTCCTATACATCTTAGGTCCTACCCCAAAGTATGGTTTATCTATAAACATATTTATCGCAGTTGAATACATAATTTGGTGATGTGCTGTGAAGATTATTAACTTATCATTATCTGTAATATTTTTTTCATCCCCACTTGTATTGTTAACTAAATTTGTCTGTTTAAGTGTCAAATCAATCATTCGATCATAAACATTCTCATAAGTAAAACTTATTAATATAATCAATGAAAAAGATATTGATAAAGTTACTAACCTTATCATTTTCCAGTTTTTCGTTAAGATAAGTATTGAAACTGATGATAACATTAATAGAGCGAAGGCTGATCTTTCCCCACTTATATAGATCAATATATCAGTAAAAATAAATAATAAGCCTAATGATATTATCGAGTAGTATTGAAAAAATTTTAATCGTGTTACTAAAGCAAAAACTAAAGGGAAAAGGTATGCTAAATATTTACCTAGAACATGTTCCGTTCCAAAAAGTGAACCAAGTCGGTGATTGTAATGATACGGATACCCAAATATATTATAACCTCTAAAAAATTGTAAATACCCATCTAATATTAATATTAGAAATGCAAACAGAATAAAAAATGTAAAATTTTGCATTGCATTACTATTATCCTCCAAGATTTGCCATACTGCTAATGCAAAAAAACCAAACCTTAGATAAAATAAAGAACTTTCAAGAGAAAATAATGGATCTGAAGAGATTAATGAACTAAATATAATTATTAAATACCAAATTAAAAAAAATATAAAAAAAGCATTATTATAAAAATAATATCTCTTTTCTTTTAACGATTTATAAATGAAGCTTAGAGAGATTAAAACTACAGCAAAATCTGTAAGAAATGGACCAGAAATTGCAAACAAAGGTAATAGATAAAAGAGAAATAATTGTAAATTTCTCAAATTTAGTGAAATTTTTAACAACTTTTAAAGCCTAATTAATCTTATAGAAACTTTTGTACCAATTAACAAAACTCTTAATTCCTGTATTAATATTCATTTTACTTTCTATTCTTATTTTTTTTCTTAATTTAGCAGTACTTGAATGAGTTTTATCAACATCACCTTTCTGAAAAGGTAAAAAAACCCTTTTTGATTTTTTATTTGTATATTTTTCAATTATTGAAATAAAATCAGTAAGTTTTTTAGGTTTTTCACCTCCAATATTGTATATTTCATATGGAACTTTTCCTTTAGGTGGCATTTTTATCAATTTTGAAATAGCTAAAACAACATCATCTACATGGGTAAAATCTCGTTCATGGTTTCCTCTATTATAAATATCAATACTTTTATTGTTAATAATGTTCTTTACAAATTTAAAAAGTGCCATGTCTGGTCTACCATAATTGCCATAAACAGTAAAAAAACGTAATCCCGTTGAAGGAAGTCTATAAATCGTACTATATGCATATGCCATGACTTCATTACTTTTTTTTGTTGCAGCATAAAATGACTCTGGTCTATCAGTATTAAATTCCTCTCTTAGAGGAAACTGTTTAGAAAATCCATAAACCGAACTTGTTGATGCATAAATAAAATGTTTTACTTTAAATGTTTTAGAAAGATCTAGAATATTAAAAAATCCATCTATATTAACCTTTAAATATTCTTCAGGATAATCAATTGAATGTCTTACACCAGCTTGAGCTGCAAGGTGAATTACATAATCATAATTATTTAATTTGAATTGATTTTTTATTAATTTCTTATTATTTATATTTACTTTTTTAAATTTAAAATTCTTAAATCCTGATAATATTTTTAATCTAGATTTCTTTAAATTTATGTCATAATAGTTATTAATACTATCAATTCCATAAATTATGTTATTAGATTTTTTAAGAAGTTTTTTTGACAGGTGAAATCCAATAAAACCTGCGCAGCCAGTGATTAAAATTTTCATTATTTATTTAGCCAGAATTTATTAACAATCTTGAGAATAATTATGATATATACTATGACTATTGCAATAACACTATTTTTCTTTATAAGTTTTTTTAAATGAAAGTTGTAATCCTTGCTGGAGGTTTTGGAACCAGAATATCAGAAGAATCAAGAATAAAACCGAAACCTATGATTGAGATTGGTGGGAAACCAATACTATGGCATATAATGAAAATTTATTCTTATCATGGGCTAAATGAATTTATAATTTGTCTTGGATATAAAGGATATTTAATTAAAGAATACTTTTCTAATTATTTTCTTCATAACTCCGATGTAACAATAGATATGCAAAAAAATAAAACTGAGATTCATCATAGTGCTAATGAACCTTGGAAAATAACTTTAGTTGAAACTGGTGAAAAAACAATGACAGGCGGTAGATTAAAAAAAGTTACAAATTACCTTGATAATAGTGATTTCTGTTTCACATATGGCGATGGTGTAGGAGATATAGATATTTCTGCGTTAATTAAATTTCATAAAGTAAATGGTAATGATGCTACTGTAACCGCTGTTAGACCTGAAGGAAGATTTGGAACAATTAAAATAAATAAAAATAATATAGCAGAGAGTTTTGATGAAAAAATTGAAGACTCTAATTCATGGATAAATGCTGGATTTTTTGTTTTGTCTCCAAAAGTATTAGATAAAATTGATTGTGATGAAACAGTTTGGGAGGAAGGCCCACTAAAAAATCTTTCTGAGTCAGGAAATTTGTCTGTCTATAAGCATGATGGCTTTTGGAAACCAATGGATACATTAAGAGATAAAGAGTTATTGGAAAGATTAATTTTAGAAAATGAAGCTCCATGGATTAAATGGTAATTGATAACTTCAATTCAATTCATAAAGACAAAAATATTCTTGTGACTGGCCATACTGGCTTTAAAGGTAGTTGGCTCACTATGTGGCTTCATAAGCTTAATGCAAATGTTACAGGTCTATCTCTAAATCCCGAAGGAGAATTTTCTCACTGGAAAGACATTAAACTTAAAAACATCAACAGTCATATTGGAGATATAAGAGATTTCAAAACTGTAAAAGATATACTTCTAAAAACAGATCCAGAGATAATTTTCCACTTAGCTGCACAACCTTTAGTAAATAGATCATATGAATTTCCAATTGAAACTTGGCAAACAAACGTTATTGGTACTATAAACTTATTAGAAGCATCGAGACAGCTTCAGAATTTAAAATCAATTATAATTATTACTTCTGATAAATGTTATGAAAATTTAGAAACTAATATCCCATTTAAAGAAACTGATCGAATAGGAGGATTTGATCCATATAGCTCATCAAAAGCAGCTGTAGAGATATTAGTCAAAAGCTATCAAAAATCTTTTTTTGATAATAAAGGGCCTTCAATAGCTACGGCTAGAGCTGGAAATGTAATAGGTGGTGGCGATTGGTCTGATGATAGATTAATACCTGATTTAATCAGAAGCCTAATGAACAGAAGGGAAATATTAATTAGATATCCTAAGGCAACGAGGCCTTGGCAACATGTACTTGATTGTCTTTATGGATATCTAAAACTCTCAGAAATGATGTTAAATAAAAAAAGATATTATGGTGCATTCAATTTTGGTCCAGATTTTTCAAGTAATAAAAGTGTTGAAGACATTTTAATAAGAATGAAAAATTACTGGCCAAATATTTCCTGGAAAACTCAAAAGAATACCATGAATTATGAGTCTGAGCTTTTAAGCCTTAATAGTGATAAAGCCAGAACAGAATTAAATTGGAAACCTATATTAAACTTAAATAATTCTATTAAACTAACAATTGAATGGTATAAAGAATTTAATAAAAATAATATTATTAGTTTTAAACAGCTTTCTGAATATACCCATTTATTGTCTGAGAAAAATGAAAATTAGTAGTCAGCCTATCAAAGGAGTATATTTTATTGAATTAGACTCATTTGAGGATAAAAGAGGAAGTTTCTCAAGAGTTTTTTGTACAAAAGAATTAAATACTATTTTGAATAAAGAGAGATTAGTTCAAATAAATATATCTAAAAATTTCCAAAAGGGATTGATAAGAGGTATTCATTATCAAAAAAAACCATATACAGAGATAAAATTGATTAATTGCATTAAAGGAAAAATTTATGATGTAGTAGTTGATCTTAGGAGCAACTCAAATACATTTCTCAAATGGTGTGGATATGAACTTAGTGAAAACGACAATAAAATGCTTTTTATTCCTAAAGGATGTGCACATGGATTTCAGACTTTGACAAAAGAATCTAGTATACTTTATTTACACAGTGAATTTTATTCACCAAGCTATGAGCGCGGTTTGAATTATAAAGATCCTAAAATTAATATTAACTGGCCTTTACCTATTAGTGAGGTGTCTTCAAGGGACCAGAAATTTGAATATTTAAATAATAAATTTAAAGGTATCTAAAACTTGTACTGTAGACATTGCAAAAAAAAAGTGGATAAAGTTTTTATTGACTTAGGAGTATCTCCTCCGTCTAATAATTATTTAAAAAAGAATGAGTTAGACAAAAAGGAATTATATTTTCCACTAAATATTTTAGTATGCAAGAGTTGTTGGCTAGTTCAAACTGAAGACTTTACTAAAGCTAATCAGTTATTTAGTGAAGAATATGCTTATTTTAGTAGTTATTCATCTTCATGGCTAAGATACATGGAGGCATATAGTACCTCTATAATTAAAAAATTAAATTTAAATAAAAACTCATTAGTTATTGAGGTGGCGTCAAATGATGGTTACTTACTTCAATTCTTTAAAAATAATAAAATACCTTGCTTAGGAATTGAACCAACCAAAAGTACTGCAATGGTATCAAGAAAAAAAGGTATAAAAACGATAACCGAATTTTTTGGAAGAAAACTTGCAATAAAATTGAGGAATAAAAATCTATGCGCTGATTTAATAATAGCAAATAACGTTTTAGCACATGTTCCGAATATAAATGATTTCTTAAATGGATTTGATTTACTTTTGAAAAAGGATGGCATTGCAACTTTTGAATTTCCTCATTTGATTAACTTAGTAAAAAAAAATCAATTTGATACGATTTACCACGAGCATTTTTCATATTTCTCGTTCACTGCTATAAATCTAATTATGCAATCAAACAATCTAGAAGTTTTTGATGTAATAAAAATTCCAACACACGGGGGTAGTCTAAGAGTCTATGTCAAAAAAAGAAATTCTAGTTATAATAAAATTAACAGCAGAGTAATTAAACTATTAAACCAAGAAGAAAAAATTGGTGTAAAATCTATTAGATTTTACAATAATTTTTCAGAAAAAGCTGACTTAATCAAAAAACAATTCATTATTTTTATTGAAAATGCAAAAAGAAAAAATAAGAAAATTGCTGCTTATGGTGCCGCAGCAAAGGGAAACACTTTATTAAATTTTTCGGGCATAAAAAGTGATTCCATTTTATATGTAGTTGATAAAAATCCAGCTAAACAAAATAAATATTTGCCTGGAAGCCACATCAAAATTGTCAATGAAGAATACCTAAAAAGAAATAAACCTGATTATATAATTATTTTTCCATGGAATTTAAAAAATGAAATAATAAAACAACTCGACTATGTCAGGGATTGGAATGCTAAGTTTGTGACAGTAATACCGTCATTAAAAATATTCTAATGAAAATTCTTGTAACAGGAGCCGCTGGTTTTATTGGACAATATGTACTACGTGAACTCTCTAAATATGACTCAAATGAGATAATTGCAATTCACAGATCCACGTCCAATGAACTAAAAAAATTCAAAAATGTCAAATATGTTAGAAAGGATATTTCACAAATAAATAAAGAGTTTTTTTACGATATAGGAAATCCTGAAATTTTAATACATTTATCCTGGGGAAATCTTCCTAATTACGACTCAGATTACCATACTAAAATAGAGTTTCCGATACAATTAAACTTTCTTAAACAATTTATAGAATGTGGCCCTAAAAATGTGATGATAAGTGGAACATGTTTTGAGTATGGAAAAGTTACTGGCTGCATAAAAGAAACTAATAATCTAAATCCTTTAAATTTGTATGCAAAAGCTAAAGTGATGCTCTTAAATAATCTAATTAAATTAAAAAATAAAAAAAACTTCCATTTAACGTGGGCCAGATTATTTTACATGTATGGAGATGGGCAAAATCCGAAGTCCCTCTGGCCTCAGATTAAAAAATCTGTAGAAATTAATCAATCAAGTTTTGATATTGCAGGTGGTCAACTTAGAGACTATCTTCATGTTAATAACGTTGCAAAATATTTAGTTAGTTTATCAATGCTAGAAAAAGATATAGGAGCTATTAATGTATGTTCAGGGGTTCCGATATCAATAGAAGAACTTGTTGAAGGTTGGAAAAAAAAATTCAATTGGAAGATTAAAATAAACTTAGGGGCTTTTCATAGTAATCCAAATGAATCTATATCTTTTTGGGGAGATAACAAAAAATTATTAGATCTTTTAGAATAGATACTAGAATAATCTACAATCTCATTAAATCCTTTTCTCGAGGAAAAATAGATTTTACATCAAATATGATAGAATTTACTTTGCAGAAATTTCTAATTTTTTTTATACCTAGCTTTTTAAAGTTATCATGGGATACTGCTAAAATAATACCATCATATGAATTTTTCTTAACATTATTAATTTTACTTAAATTATGAATCTTTTTTAGATCTAGGGGATCTACTAATGGATCATAAATATCTACGTTGATTTTTTTATTAATAAGTTCATTATAAATCGAGATTACTTGAGTATTTCTGATATCTTGACAATTTTCTTTGAAAGTAAATCCCATTATTAAGACATTACTTTTCTCTTTTATATTTTTAATTTTCTTTAATTTATTTAAAAAAGTACGGGTAATAAAATTACCCATATTATTATTTATTTGTCTTCCAGATAAAATGACTTTAGAGTTATAACCAGATTTTTTTGCTTTATATGTTAAATAATATGGATCAACTCCAATACAGTGACCTCCTACAAGTCCAGGCTTAAACTTTAGAAAATTCCATTTAGTGCCAGCTGCATTTAGGACATCATTTGTATTAATATTTAATGAATTAAAAATAATCGATAATTCATTAATAAAAGCAACGTTTAAATCTCTTTGAGAATTCTCAATAACTTTAGCTGCTTCTGCCACTTTTATTGATTGTGCTTTGTAGATTTTTGCTCGAATTATAGACGAGTAAAGCTTATAAATAATTTGTAAAGTTTTTCTATTTGATCCAGAAACAATCTTTGAAATATTATAGATCTTGTTTTTCTTATCACCAGGATTAATTCTTTCAGGTGAATAACCACAATAAAAGTCTTTATTAAAAATAAGCCCAGACTTTTTTTCTAAGATTTTTACACAAATGTCTTCAGTTAAACCCGGGTAAACAGTTGATTCGTATATAACAATATCGGTTTTTTTTATAAATTTTGAAATTAGCGATGTTGCTTTTTTTATTGGCCTGAGGTCTGGAGTTTTATTCTTCAAAATTGGAGTTGGAACAGTTACTATATAAATGTTCGCAATTTTTAAATCGTCTGGATTTGAAGTGAAATTTAAATATTTTGACCTTTTTATTTCAGTCTTACTTACTTCGTTTGTTTTATCGTTAAATTTTTTTAATTCAGAAATTCTATAGTTATTAATATCGAAACCAATTGTATTGTATTTTTTTCCAAATTCAATGGATAGTGGCAACCCTACATAACCAATACCTATAACTGCAATTGATGGATTTTTTATTGATCTGAAATTACTCATGTGACAACATGGTAAACATATACTATAAAATTGTTATGAAAACAATTATTGTAACGGGGGGAGCAGGATTTATTGGCTCTGCACTGATTAGGCACATTATAAAGAATACTGCCTACAGAGTAATTAATATAGACAAACTTACCTATGCAAGTAATTCAAATTCACTTTATAAAAAAAAATGGGGCTATAGGTATAAACTTGAAAAGTTTGATATATGCAATTCAAAACAAATAAGAAAATTACTTAATCGATATCAACCCATAATTATTTTTCATCTTGCGGCAGAGTCTCACGTTGACAATTCTATTGATAGACCATCTGATTTTATTAAAACAAATATCTTAGGCACTTTTAGTCTTTTGGAAGAAACCAGAAGATATCATTCATCCCTTAACAATAAAAAGAAAAAAGAGTTTAGATTCCTGCATATTTCGACAGATGAAGTTTATGGAGATTTAAAGAAAACCCAAAGTGCATTTACAGAGGAGTCTAGATATATGCCAAGTTCACCCTACTCTGCAAGCAAAGCGAGTTCGGATCATTTAGTGAGATCTTGGTTTAGGACATACAACCTTCCCATTATAATAACCAATTGTAGTAATAATTACGGCCCATATCAGAATCAAGAAAAGTTAATTCCTAAGATAATATTAAGTGCTATTAATAAAAAAACTATTCCAATTTATGGAAATGGGAGGCAAATTCGTGATTGGTTATATGTGGACGATCATGTCAAAGCTTTAATGTTAGTAGCCCTGAAGGGTAAAGTTGGTGAAACTTATAATATTGGTGGAAATAGTGAGAAAGAAAATATTTATATTGCTAAATACATATGCAATGAAATCGGTAAAATATATAACTCAAATAAATTCGATTATAGAAAATTAATAAAATTTGTGAATGATAGACCTGGGCACGACAAAAGATACTCCGTAAATAATGATAAAATTTTTAAAAAGCTTAAATGGAGTCCTGAAGAAACTTTTAGTACAGGAATTACGAAGACAATCAATTGGTTTATAAAAAATGGTGCTTCTCAGTAAATGGATAATATTTATGCTATTATAATTCTATATCACCCAGATAAAAAAAATTTAAAAAGATTAATAGACAAAATTAATGATCATGTAGAGTGTATTGTGATCGGCAATAATTCTGCTTCTATAGATACGATTGATTTCTCGCATAATAAAAGAATAAAATTATTTAATATGGATTCTAACGTTGGAATTGGTAAGGCACAGAATATCTGTATAGAATGGGCGTTTCTTAATGGAGCAGATTATATTATTAATTTCGATCAAGATAGTATTCCCGAAATTGATTTAATTAAAAAACTTGGTGAAGCCTATGATTACTTAATAACTAATAAGTATGAAGTAGGGATACTTGGACCAGAATACAAAGATAGTAAAACTAATCAAATAGCTGTAGCTAAAAAATATAATGAAAAAAAAATAAAAGATAAAAATTATTTTTTAGTCCCACAAATAATTAATTCTGGGTCAATAATGCCGAGATCAACATATGAAAAAGTGGGTCTTTATGATGAAAATTTATTTATAGACTATGTAGATTTTGATTATTGTTGGAAATGTTTGCAGAGTAATCTCTCTATTTTTCTAATCAAAAATATATTTATATTTCATAATTTAGGTGAAGGTAGCAATAAGTTACTAGACAAGTTAAATATGCATAAAATTAGTCCATATAGACATTATTACACATTTAGAAATACTATATATTTATTAAATAAAAAACATGTTCCCAAAAAATGGATATTAAGAAATCTTATTAAACAGATTATGTATTTTTTTATTTACCCAATATTAAACGGTCAGATTAGACTACGATATAAATTTATGTTGCTTGGAATTAAAGATGGAATAGAAAAAAAATATGGAAGATACGAAAAATAAAATATTTTATTCTTCTTACAGTGATGATTATTCTCATCCTGGAGATAGAAGGAGATTCTATGGATTTTTAAAAAAGAAAAATATAGAGAAAAGCTTATGCACAAACTATAAAGATGCAGATATTTTATTTATAACAAATGGAAATAACACAGATTTATCAATCTTTTATAAATATTTAAAAAATAATAATAAAAAATTAATTTTTGAATTGTGTGATGCATACTTATCTGAACCATTTACATTCAATAGAATATTTCGCTCATTTTACAAATTTATTAAAAGAGAAAATAAATATTTCTATCCATCACAATTCAATTTAATAAAAAAAATTTGTAAAATGGCAGATATTGTAATTTGTGCAAGTGAAAATCAAAAAAATAGAATTATGAAATTTAATAAAAATGTATCTGTTATTTATGACTTTTTGGATACCGAAATTTATAATAATACTCCTAATCACAGCTCTAAGAAAAAAACATTAAATATTTTTTGGGAGGGTCAATCAAATAATATTCAAGAATTTAATGATGTAATAAAAGTGTTAAAAATATTCAATAAACGAAGGAAAATTAAAATGCATTTTGTTACTGATAATACATATATGAATAATTTTAAAATTAAGGAAAAAACTATCAAATATATTGAGAGGAATTTCTCAGGTATTGAGTATGAATTATTTAAATGGAGTATTAAGAATCTAAACGAGATTTCACAAAATTGTGACCTAGCCGTAATTCCTTGCTCAAATAAAAATAGACAAATGTTTAGAGATAAATCAGCCAATAAGCTTCATATTTTGTGGAAATTAGGTCTCCCAACAATTACTTCAAGTAATGATGCATATAAGAAAAGTATGAACGCAATCGGTATTGATATGATCTGTCAAACTGATCAGGACTGGATTGATAGATTAAATTTTTGTTGTGATAATAATAAATTAATCAAAAAAGACATCATAAAAGCTAAAGAATTTTTAAATAATAATTATTCAGATGAAAAAATAATGAAAAGATGGGATAAAGTTTTTAGCAAGTTTATGAAAATATGATTTAATTTCGGTAAACATTTATAACATTTCTCCAAATATTTATAATATTTTTAGGAAAAACTGAAACTCCAAATAATAAAATAAATTTTATAAAACCTAGCGACATTTTGTTATAATACATAAATAATTTTTTTAGTGAAAAGTTTCCCTCCAAACGAGCTAAGGCTAGTGAACGTATGGAAAAAACATTTGTATTTTCATCATGAGATCTAATTACTTTTTTTTTAATTTTATAAGAATAAGAATTACTTAGATTGAAAATGGCATTTGACCAATCATCAAGGAATACTTCAAATAAACTGTCAGACCAATATGACTTTTTCTTTATATTTACCCTTGAAATTATGTGATTATTAATCCAATAAAATTCCGGGTCTTTAATCAAAGTGTTAAATATTAAATACATTTGCGGGAAATTTTTATAATACTTGGTATCAAATTCAATGTATTTAGATATAATCTCTTTGTTATAAATTGTAGTTCCTGTTAACGTAAGATGCCAAGCAAACTTTAAAAAAACTTCTTTATTATTCCTGTATAAACCTGTTTTTTGTTTTACATTTCTATCTTTGTCATTAACCCCAATTATTGATGGATTATGTTTTTTTATTATATCTAATATCTTTTTAATAAAACTTACTTCAATAGTGATACTGTCGCCTAGGACCCACACGTAATCACTTTTCGATACTTTGATTGAGTTTATGATATTGTAATCATGTCCAGAATGTATTGGCACTTTATGATAAAAAATATTTTTATATATTTTTTTTAATTTTAAATAGTTGTTATACGTTTCATTGTTAATACTTCCATCAGAAATATATATATAAATGTTATATTTTGTACTTACCTTAATTAGTCTTTTTATATTTTCAGTAACTATTAAAGATCTATCTTTTGTGGGAATCGAAATTGACAAAGTCGGTTTAATCACTTTATGATAATTTCTCTTTTAACACTAAGTCTAAGTATCTTTTATAATCTGAATTACCTATTTTTTTAATTTGTTTTTTCAATTTGTTAACTGTTATCCATTCATTATTTAATGCGATTTCCTCGAGACAAGCCAGTTTTAATCCCTGTCTTTTTTCAATGGTTCTTACAAATTGACTTGCTTCAACCAAGCTTTCATTGGTACCAGTATCCAACCACGCAAAACCTCTACCAAATATTTCAACTCTAAGAGTTTTTTTGTTTAAATATAATTTATTGATATCAGTTATTTCTAACTCGCCCCTTTTTGAGGGTTTAATTTCTCTAGCAAAATTTACAACTGAATTATCGTAAAAATATAATCCTGATATAGCATAGTTTGATTTAGGTTTTTTTGGCTTTTCCTCAATATTAATTACATTGTTATTTTGATCAAACTCAACCACCCCAAATCTTTCTGGATCATTTACTCGATACCCAAAAAGTGTCGCACCGGCGTTATATAATCTCGCATTTTTTAATTTCTCAGAAAAACCAGGTCCATAAAATAAATTATCTCCTAAGATCAAACAGACACTATCATTTCCAATAAACTCTTCTCCTATAATAAAAGCTTCTGCAATCCCATTTGGATTATTTTGAAAATCATATTTTATTTTTAAGCCAAAGTTAGAACCATTTCCAAGTAATTTTTTATAATTTTGTATATCGTCTCTACTAGTAATAATTAAAATATCATTTATTCCTGCAAGCATTAATACTGATAATGAATAGTATATCATCGGCTTATCATAGATTGGCAATAGTTGTTTAGATACTGATACAGTAGATGGATATAATCTACTTCCACTTCCACCTGATAAAACGATACCCTTCATAAATAATTCCTAAGATTGTTCATATCTTCATAATCCCAGCTCCATATGTCCATCCTGATCCAACTGCTGCAAACAAAATATTGCTACCTTTTTTTAATTTATTTTTTTTGTTTGCTTGATCTAACACAATACCAATAGTTGCCCCAGCAGTATTGGCACAAAAATCCATATTTGTTTCTACTTTTTCCCAAGGTAGATTAATTAATTTTGCAGTTTCTTTGAGAACTCTTATTCCAGGTTGATGTGGAATCATTAGATCTATATCATCAATACTTAGATTTGCTTGATTTAATGATTCATTTATCATCTTAGGTAAAACTCTTGTACCTGTCTCATAAACTGCTTTTCCATTCATAGAAAAATAATGCTCATTATTATCTAAAGTTTCATAACTAGCTGGATATTCTGAGCCACCCGCCTTTACAGTAAAGTTAAATTTTCCTCTTCCATCACTGCCTAAATTAAGTGATAAAAAACCACTATCAATACTATTCGATAAGACTACTGCTCCAGCCCCATCTCCAAAATAAACAGAATCTCTTGAACTAGGATCTGTAATCTTTGAAAATGTATCAGCTCCTATTAAAAGAATATTATTATAAGTTTTTGAGTCTAAATACTGTGAAGCAACAGATAAACCAAATAAAAAACCACTACATACGGCAGATATGTCAAATGCAGTAGCATTAAAAGCTCCCAGTTTTTCTTGAACAATACAGGCAGTAGAAGGACTTAATCTATCTGGTGTTGCAGTAGCAACAATTATTAAATCAATTTTTTCAACAGAAATTCCAGCATTTTTAATTGCTTCTATTCCAGCCTTACTTGCAAGATCACTTGTGCATTCATTTTTATCTGCAATATGTCTTTCTCTTATACCTAGATTTTCTACAATCCATTCATCGCTCGTTGCAACAATTTTTTCTAAATCTTTGTTTGAAACAACTTTTCTTGGCACATAAGAGCCTGTAGCTCGTATTTTAAAAAATTTATTAATCATTCATTCATTTCTAACTTTATAATTTATGAATTTCAATCATTGAACAACTTTGAAAATTATATTTATTATTTAGTTTCTTATAATGCATCAAGATTTTTTCAAGATTGATAATATTTTGAACTAAGTTAGATCCAAAATTATGAGGATGCCACCATAAATGAAAATTTAAATTTTGTTTGGCTGCATTTGTCATTAGACTTTTTATTCTATAAATTTTTAAAAACTCCAAAAAAAATAGTTTTCTTGACCAAGGTCTTAAAAAAAAACTTCCCTTAATACTTTCTTTATCAGTATTAATATAATTGTATAAAAAATACTTATTTTGAATTATTGGCAGATAGGAATTTATAAATCTGATAAATCTACCAAATATCCCATATGGATTTGAATGGCCAAACTTATATAAGTTGTGATTAGGGTTATCCCTATAAGCTTTAAAACCGTATTCTTTAATACAATTAAAAAAATTTTTGTTTATTTGATTTCTAGGAAAAACAATTGTTTGTAATTCTATATCCATTGTATCTGCAACATCTACCGCATTCTTTATATCAATTAAAAAATCTTTTTCTGATATGTTAGAATCATCACAGCTTATATGACTATAAGTATGAGTTGCAATCTCTTGCCCTTGAGTTTTAATAATTTTTTCAACTAATTCCCTTGCAAAAAATGCGTTAGGATATTTTATTATTAATGGTTTTAATTTTTTAATTAAGTTTGTGTTGTAAATATTTTCTTTATTCCGTTTGTTGAAATATTCCCAATCTTTATAATCTTTACACATAAGCATGCCTACAGTTGCCCATGTAGCATTAATGTTATACTTAAGAAAAAGCTCTAATATCTTTGGAATAGCATCCCAAGTTCCATCAATATTTTCTTTATATGAAAGGAGTTTTCTACTGTCTGAAACACCCCAATATAACTCGAAATCTAAAGATATGGTAAAGGATGCCATTATTCTAAAAATTTACAATATATAAGTTAAGAAATAAACAATTTCTAATGATCATCAAAATTACTCCAACTTATGTGCCAATTTTTTTGATTATTTAACAAAGCACCACTGAATTTATTTGATAAATTGTTTAGGATAAAATCGTATCCATAAGGTGATCTTAAAAAACCATAATTAAATAATCTATATTTTTTTACATATTTCTTATTTAACATTATAGAGATTAAATCAATTTTCTTTTCTTTTGCGATAATATTTATAGATTCTATTAAGGAATAAATATATTTAATATCTAAACTTACCAGATCGACTATTG
>MDSV01057419.1_pt1 | contig 21495 bp, 19 predicted proteins | sample 810851 | NCBI WGS metagenome assembly MDSV01 (sample SAMN05326640, study PRJNA326480) | marine metagenome | isolation source: seawater | place: Atlantic Ocean: North East | collected 2012 | reverse complement strand
CGAACTTCAGTAAGATCTTTTTTAAGTATCTTAAAGACTTGCTTCTCATAAGTTTTAGCATTCTTTATTAATTCTTTCTTATCAAGAGTTGGCCTGGTTTTATTTTTACCTGATGGATCTCCTATTTGGCCAGTAAAATCACCTATTAAAAAAATTACTTTGTGGCCTAAATCTTGAAAATGTCTAAGCTTGTTAAGTAAAACTGTATGGCCAAGATGAAGGTCTGGGGCAGTAGGATCAAAACCAGCTTTTACAATGAGCTGTTTACCTGATTCTAATTTCTTTTTTAAATCAGATTCAGTCAATATCTCATCTGTTCCTCTCTTAATTAAGGCTAGGTCATCTTGCATATGCCTATGATAGTATTTTTCATCAATTAATAGAACATCAATTAATAGAATGAGTAAGTTGCTACTTAATACATTAGGATTAAAATATTAATTATGTCTTTGTCTGATAATAAATTTGTTTCTGAATCAGAAATACTCCCTGTACTTTTAAAAGAAACTGAATTCTTAGCTGATTCTATAATTTCTAAAAATGCTGAAAAGATAATTATTGCCTGCAGAGAAAATAAGAAGGAGCGAACAAAATTAGATGCATTCCTTAGCGAGTATGGCTTAGATAATCAAGAGGGCGTTGCACTAATGTGTCTCGCTGAGTCAATACTCAGAATTCCAGATAGCAAAACGAGAGATCTAATAATTTCAGAAAGATTGTCTGAAGGTAAATGGATTGATCATCTAAATAAAGCAGATAGTTTATTTGTAAATGCTTCTACGTGGGGACTTTTACTTGCTGGGAAAGTTGTTAAAACTCCTCTTGAGTGGTCACAAAATCCAAATAAATTTTTAAGATCAATAGTTTCTAAGTCAGGAGAGTTTCCCATAAGAAATGCCGTGATTGCAGCTATGCATATTCTTAGTCAAGAATTTGTTATGGGGCGTGATTTTAAAGATGTAAAAAAAGTCCCATACATAAATGAATCAATTTTTTCTTTCGATATGCTAGGAGAAGCGGCTCGAAATCAGGAACAGGCAGATATTTATTATGACTCATATGAGAATGCTATCTTAGAAGTTGGGAAGCTTAATGTAGCGAATAATAAAAATAATGGAGTTTCTATAAAGATCTCTGCTCTATGTCCAAGCTATGAGATGAGAAAATTTCATGATATAAGATCGAATCTGTTGCCTAAGCTTATCGCTCTTACTGAGCTTGGCATGTCTAAGAATGTTGAAATAACTATTGATGCAGAAGAACAAGATCGGCTAGGGGTAAGTCTAGAAATAATTAAAATTATTGCCCAATCAAAAAAAATAAAAGATTGGACTGGCTTTGGACTGGCATTGCAGGCGTATGGCAAAAGATCCATGCATGCTATAGATTGGATTAAAAATCTAGCTGAAAGCCGAGCTTCAATGCATCTTAGGTTGGTAAAAGGTGCGTATTGGGATTACGAAATAAAACATGCTCAAGTCCATGGATATAGTGATTATCCAGTTTTTACAAAAAAATCCATAACTGATCTTTCATATTTAGCCTGTGCCAAAAAAATATTTGAAATTAACTCAATATATCCAAAATTTGCTACCCATAATGCTCATACATTATCAGCAATAAATTACTTAGGAATAAATAAAAATTATGAATTTCAAAGACTTTTTGGCATGGGAGAACTTTTATATAAATGTGCAGAGGATGTACTAAACAGTAAACAAGAAACTTCTATTTATGCACCAATAGGACAATATAAGGATTTATTGCCTTATCTTGTTAGAAGGCTTTTAGAAAATGGTGCAAATAGCTCTTTCATTAACAGACTGCTTGATCCTCATACTGATGCAAAATGGTTAGCATCAGGACCAAATAAAAAAATTGAAAATGAAAGGAAAGATATTCCGCTTCCATGTAACATATTCAGCAATAGAAAAAACTCAAAAGGAATAGATATATCTGAGATGGATAATCTTGATGCTATAAAAACTGAAATTAGTAAATTTAAAAATCAGTCTGTTGATGCTGTGTCTATTTATCATTATAGAACAGATAAAGGAGCAAAAAATCATGATGTAGTATCTATTGCCGATGGAACCTTTATAGGAACTTTAGTATTTGACGATCCTTCTCTTGTAAAAAAATCACTTGAATCTAAAACTAATTTAAATTGGTCAAAAGCTAGTGCTAATAAAAGAGCTGAAATATTAATAGCTATATCTAATAATCTAGAATCTAACCCCTATCAGTTAATTTATTATCTAATGCATGAAGCTGGTAAGACTATTCAAAATGCCATAGATGAAATTAGAGAAGCAGTAGATTTTTTAAGATATTACGCAAATCAAATGATTGATATAAAAGAAAAGGAAGGTGAGCTAGATGGTCCTACCGGGGAAGAAAACATTCTTTCTTACGCTGCAAAAGGACACATTATTTGTATAAGCCCTTGGAACTTTCCTGTTGCAATTCTCATTGGGCAAATTAGTGCTGCCCTGATAACTGGCAATAAAGTAACCGTAAAACCCTCCGAACATACTTCAATTCTTGGCTATTTAGTAACAAATATATTTCATAAACATGGTGTGCCAATTGATGTACTAGAATTAATTTTAGGTGATGGTCATCATGGAAATGAATTATCAAAATTAAATAACATAAATGGGGTTGCTTTTACTGGGTCACTTAAAACAGCTAAGAAAATTCAAACTAATTTAAATGAAAGCCAAAAAGAAATCTTACCCCTTATTGCAGAAACAGGTGGTATTAATGCAATGATTGTTGATTCAAGTGCCCTTCTTGAGCAAGCAACTGATGATATTGTTAGATCAGCATTTGATAGCGCTGGTCAAAGATGTTCAGCCTTAAGAGTTTTATGTATTCAAGATGATATATATCATGATTTATTGAAAATGATAAAAGGTAATATGCAAGAATTAAAAATTGGTAATCCTGAAGAATTAGATACTGATATTGGTCCTATAATAAATAAATCTGCTAAAGATAAGCTTGAAGAATACATAAAAAACAAAGCTAAGGCAGGTTTTAAATTGTTCCAGGCAAATTCTGAACTCATGAAGCAACATATTTCACCAACAATCATTGAGATTAATGCATTAAATGATATAGATGAAGAGCAGTTTGGACCGATACTTCATGTCCTCAAATTTAAATCATCAGAAATTGATAACTTAATTCAAGATATAAATAATACTGGCTATGGTCTGACTATGGGCATTCATACAAGAATTGAATCTAGAGCAGATTTATTTAGTCAAAAGTGTAATATCGGCAATGTTTATATAAATAGAGATATTGTTGGAGCAGTTGTTGGATCTCAGCCCTTTGGGGGCCGTGGTCTATCTGGTAGTGGATTTAAAGCAGGTGGGCCAAACTATTTAATACAATTCTTAAATGAAAAAGTTGTGTCTAAAAATTCAGTTGCATTCGGGGGGAATGCAGAACTACTTAATATTCAAGAAGACTAATGGTTGGTTTTAAAAAAGTTCCTACAAAGGCAGTTTTATCAATTTTCTTATTATCAATTATTTTGATCTTATTATTGTATGTTGATTTTTCAACAGATGAGTCTCTGCCTGAGGAAATAATAGAAACAACAGAAAGCTTGGAAAAAACACCCACAGATGTCTTGAGTTACAAAATTCATAAAGTAAAAGATGGAGAAAACCTATCTATCATTTTTGAAGATTTTAATCTTCCCTTAAATACTGCATATAGAATTTTTAGATTAGATAACAAAAACTTGCTGTCAAAAATTAGACCTGGCGACATAATGAGGTTTACCTATCTAGGAAATGAGATTACTAACATCGAGATAGGCAAGGATAGTATTAACTCTTTATTAATTGATTTAACAGACGGAATATCAATTAAAGAAATATCTAAAGAGGTTGAGTTAGTTCGATCATTTAAAAGCGGTATCATTAAAACTTCTTTCTATGAATCAGCTCTAGAGGCTGACATTCCTGATAGTGTGATAATGGATTTTGCCTATATTTTTGGTTGGGATGTTGATTTTGTATTCGATATAAGAGAAGGGGACTCTTTTTATCTTGTATATGAAACAGCATTTTCAAATGGAGAAAAAATTGAGAATGGAGACATAGTTGTTGCAAAATTTATAAATAATGGAAATATCTATAAAGCTAATAGGTTTTTTACAAACGTAAATAAAAAAGAGTTTTTTGATGACAATGGAAACAATCTTCAAAAAGCCTTTCTTCGGGCACCTCTAGATTTTGCATATATAAGCTCTCATTTTAATCCCAATAGAATGCATCCAGTTCTTCATACAATAAGAGCTCATAATGGAACCGATTATGCAGCTAAAAGAGGATCTCCAGTTAGAACAACTGGAGATGGAACCATAAAATACTCTGGAAGAAGAAACGGTTGCGGTAATGAAATTGTTATTCAGCATACAAACGATTATTCAACTAGATACTGTCACCTAGATAAATTTCATTCCGGAATAAAAAAAGGTAAAAAAGTTTTTCAAGGTGAAACTATTGGTTATGTGGGTAGCACTGGTCTTGCTACTGGGCCACATCTTCACTACGAATTTAAAATAGGAAATAAACATATTGATCCAGTAAAACTTAAATTACCTTCTGCAGAGCCAATAAACATTAATCTAAAATCTGATTTTGATACACTTGTAGAAAACAACAAAATAATGATACAGAAACTAGAATCTCTTTACCCAAATGAAGAATCATAAAAATATATATATTGGTGCAATGTCCGGAACTAGTCATGATGCAATTGATGTATCAATTTTAAAGATTGAAAAAAATTTTACTCTAGATTTCTTTCATTCAAAATGCATTCCAAACTCATTAAGAAACAGAATAAAAAATATTATGGAATCAGATACAGTTACCCTTGATGAACTTGGGCAGCTTAATAAGAAAATTGGGTATTTATTTGCTCAAGCTATCAATGAATCGATTGAGCAATCAAAATTAAAAAGGAACAAGGTTAAATGTGTTGCGATATCCGGTCAAACTATTAGGCATGATGTTGCAATTGCTAATCCATTTTCAATGCAGATTGGCGACCCTAATGTCGTCTGCCATGAGACCGGGCTTACAACCATAAGTGATTTTAGAAATATGCATATCTCACTTGGAGGTGAAGGTGCTCCTCTGGTTCCTGAGTTTCATAATGAATTATTTCATTCGCCTAGAAAATCTAAAATAATTTTAAATGTAGGCGGCATAGCAAATTACTCATATGTAAAAAATAAAAATCATCTTTGGGGTTCAGATGTAGGCCCTGGCAATGCTCTTATTGATGCCTATTGTCAAAAATATTTAAATAAACCATTTGATAAAGACGGAAAAATTGCATCAAAAGGTAAAGTTAATTCAAGAGAGCTTAGAAAACTTTTATTGCACAAATTTTTTAAACAAAAATTTCCTAAAAGTACTGGAAAAGAGTTATTCAATTTAAATATGCTATCAAAGCAATTTCTTAAAGAATCTCCTGAAAATATATTAGCAACCCTTGTTGAATTCACTGCTATATCTGTAGATAAATCTATAAAAGCTAATAATCACACATTTGATGAATTTATAGTGTGTGGTGGTGGTGGAAAAAATAAATTTTTAATTAAGAGATTGGCCGCAATACTTAATAATGAAGTTATATTGTCTAATGCTTATGGGTATGACATTCAGGCAATTGAATCTATGGCTTTTGCATGGATGGGATATAAAAGAATAAACAATCAGGTTATGAAGGTTCAATTAGGAAAAAATAAATTCAATAAGGGTATGCTCGGTTCAATAATTCAAATTAAACCGTAAAAGACTCTCCGCACCCACAAGTTGTTTTAGCATTGGGGTTATTTATAACAAACTTAGCGCCGGATAGGTCCTCAACAAAATCTAAGGTTGATCCGTATAAATATGGATAAGACAAAGAATCTATTAACACCTTAAAACTGCCAAAATCTATTACGTCGTCGTCAAAAGCTTGATCATCATCAAATTTAAAGCCGTACTGAAAACCTGAGCAGCCTCCTCCAGTAACATATACTCTAAACTGTGATGAATCATCTTTGCTTAATACGCTCATAATTCTCTGTGAGGCTGAGCTTGTGAGAGTTATTGAGCTGTTGTTTTGATCCATAAATGTATTATATCTAAAATTATGGCTAAATTATCTGTCAAAGATTTAAATTGATAAGATAAAGTATAATTATTTAATTACTAATTCAGTTTATTTAATGGAATCAACTCTTATTATCTATTCATCAACCGACGGCCAAACAAAAAATATTTGTTCAAGAATCGGTGAATTTTTGAGTAATGATATTCCTGCAAAAATTATATCTCTGAGCGATGCTACAAAGAATGATATAGAAAAATATGATCGAGTAATTATTGGTGCAAGCATACGATATGGAAAACATAGAAAAGAACTCTTTGAATTTATAGAAACAAATCTTGATGAACTTACTAAAAAAGAAAATGCTTTTTTCTCTGTGAATGTTGTGGCAAGAAAATCAGAAAAAAATACTCCAGAAACTAATCCGTATATGCAGAAATTTTTATTGAAAACCTCATGGGTTCCGCAAAGACTAGCCGTCTTTGCAGGAAAAATTGACTATCCTAAATACAATTTTTTTGATAAACAAATGATCAGGTTTATTATGTGGGTTACAAAAGGTCCAACAAATATAAAAAACACCTATGAATTTACTGATTGGAATAAAGTTGATTCTTTTGCTAAAGAGTTAATTACATAAAAGAGTTATAATTGTTGATATCGTATAAAGCCTTTTAACCTTTTAAATAATTTTGAATAAAATAGAAAAGTCTATAGCCCTCTTCGATCAAGCTAAGTTACTTATGCCGGGTGGGGTGAATTCACCAGTTCGTGCCTTTAAAAATATTAATGGGAATCCTATTTTTTTTGAAAAAGCACAAGGTGCATATCTTTTTGACGCTGATGGTAATAAATACATAGATTACATTGGATCATGGGGTCCTATGATTATGGGGCATTCACATCCCGATATAGTCAATGCTATTAAAAAACAAGCTGAGCTTGGCACAAGTTATGGAGCGCCAACAGGTTTAGAGTCTGATGTTGCAGAGCTAATTATAAAAAATGTTTCGAGTATCGAAAAAATAAGAATGGTCAATTCTGGAACCGAGGCAACAATGAGTTCAATTAGATTGGCTAGAGGATTTACTAACAGAGACAAAATAATTAAATTCGACGGATGCTACCATGGTCATGTTGATTCTCTTCTAATAAAAGCAGGATCAGGAGTCCTAACTTTCGGCTTGCCAGATTCACCAGGCATTCCAGAAGATCTTGCTAAGCACACCATTACATGTCCATATAATGACATTTCTGCTTTTATCGAGATTTTCAACAGTGTTAAAGATGATCTTGCTGCAGTAATTGTCGAGCCTATTGCAGGCAACATGGGTTTTGTTCCTGGAACAGAAGAGTTTCTACAAACATTAAGATCATACACAGAATCTAATAATTCTCTCCTAATATTTGATGAAGTTATGAGTGGTTTTAGAGTCTCACTAGGAGGAGCACAAGAAATCTTTAACATAAAACCTGACATTACTGCTTTAGGTAAAGTAATTGGAGGCGGGCTTCCAGTTGGAGCATTTGGTGGAAAAAAAGAAATTATGGACTTTCTTGCACCAGAGGGCCCTGTATACCAAGCTGGAACACTTTCTGGAAATCCCCTAGCAATGGCGGCGGGGTCAACCTTGCTTAAACTTCTTATCGAGAACAATCCATATAAAAAATTAGAAGAAAAAGCAAAATTGATGCTTGAAGGAATGAGTGAAATTATGAGTTCTGCGGGAATTCCTTTTTCTAAAAATCAGATTGGAGGCATGTTTGGATTCTTTTTTTCTGAAGATCTTCCATTAAATATTAATGATGTATCTAAAACAAATGACAAAACATTTTCTATGTTTATTAATGCTTGTATAAAAAATGGAATATATTTTGCACCTTCTAAATATGAAGCTGGATTTATTTCTTCAATGCATAGCAACAAAGAAATTGATGAAACGTTAGATGTTGTTGGCAATATAATAAAAAAGGAAATTTAAATGATGAAATATGATATCAGTGCTCTTGGAAACGCCCTTGTGGATACTCAATACAAGGTTAGTCATGAATTTTTAAAAAGTGTAGGACTTGAAGCTGACTCGATGACTTTGGCTTCTGCAGAAGAGCAAGCACCAATCATAGAAGAGCTAATTAATATGGGTGCAGAATCTGTCTCAGATTGTGGGGGGTCTGCTACAAACTCATTGGTTGCAGCCGCAAACTATGGTTCAAAATGCCATCATGTTTGCCGTGTTTCAGACGATGAAGATGGCAGGCAATATCTCGAAAGTTTGAGATCAGCAGGAGTCCACCATATAGGCATTAGTTCAGAGAACTCTGACGCCCCTACTGGCAAGTGTTTAATATTAGTTACTCCTGATGCTAAGAGAACAATGAGTAGCATGCTAGGTGTTAGCGCTTTTTTGGGTTCAGCTGATATTGATTTTGATGTTGTTGAAAATTCTAAAATATTTTACATAGAAGGTTACATGGTAACTAGTGAAGATAATTTTAATGCTGTTATATCCGTTTTAGAACATCTAAAAAGCAAAGATACAATTAAAGCACTATCTTTATCTGATGCTGGTATTGTTCATGGGTTTAAAGAAAAGTTTGAGCAGATATTGTCTTATGGTGTTGATATGATTTTTTGTAATGACGATGAAGCCATTGCCTACTCAGGCACAGATAACCTTGGCGAAGCTATAAATTACTATAAAAATAAACCCTATATGACTGTAATCACAAAAGGTGCAGATGGAAGTGTTGTAGTAAAAGATGGAATGGAAATTCATGCAGATGCTGAAAAAATTACACCAATAGATACTAATGGTGCTGGTGATATGTTTGCTGGTTCATTTATGCATGCCTATCTTCAAGACAATAATTTAAAAACTTGTGCAGAGTTTAGTAATTTTGCATCGTCTAAGATTGTCGAAACTTTTGGGCCTAGGTTATCTGCAGATGGATATGCAGAAGTTGCAAATAAATTAAGAAAAAGCTAGCTTATTTAGTCGGTTTCTGATATTTTTTCCAACCTAAAATTCTTATTACTTCATATTTAATGGCAAAGACTAAGACAGCAACAGCAAAAAAAACTACTTCTAAAAAGGCAGCTCCTAAAAAAACTCCGGCAAAAAAAGTTGTAAAAAAGGTAGCTGCTAAAAAAACAGTAGCAAAAAAAGCGCCCCAAAAGATTGCTAATAATAAATCTAAAATTGCTCCATATAAATCCAAAAAGAATGAGAAGTACATGAGTGCAGCCATGAAAAGGCATTTTGTAGCAGTGTTATTGTTATGGAAAGAGCATTTATTAGACGAAATGCAAAAAACATTTGATCATCTTAAAGCAAAAGGTGAAACATATGCGGATCCTGTAGATAGAGCATCACAAGAAGAAGAATTTGCTTTTGAGCTAAGAACGAGGGATAGAGAAAGAAAACTTATTAGTAAAATAGCTATATCTATAGAAAAAATTAAACAAGATGACTATGGTTGGTGCGATGCATGCGGATGTGAAATAGGCATTAAGAGACTTGAAGCGAGACCTACAGCAACACATTGTATTGATTGCAAAACTCTTGATGAGATTAAAGAAAAACAATTACATGGTTAATTCTCATTAACCCTCATGAATACGTTTGATTGATAATACGAAAATAAGCAAATTTGCTATATCTGTTATTTCAGAATTACAAAAAAATGACTTTCAAGCATATCTTGTTGGAGGATGTGTAAGAGATTCGCTTGCTGGAATAGAACCAAAAGATTTTGATATTGCTACAGATGCTACGCCTGAGCAAGTTAGAAAAATATTTAAAGCTTCAAGAATTATTGGTAGGCGTTTCAAGCTTGTGCATGTATTTAATAGTGCGGAACTTCTTGAGGTGGCAACATTCAGATCAGGTAATAATAAAACTGAAGATGAGTCCAACTTAATTAAAGATGAAAGTGGCAAGATTCTTAGAGACAATGTTTGGGGTACTTTAGATCAAGATTGCTATCGAAGAGACTTTACAATAAATGCTCTTTACTACTGTCCTATTTCAAAAAAAATAGAAGATAAAAATAACGGATTAAGCCATATACATAAAAAATTAATCGTATCGATTGGAGATCCACAATTAAGATTTGAAGAAGATCCTGTAAGAAGCCTTAGAGCTATAAGATTCAGCAATAAACTTGGTTTTAAAATAGATAGCCAAATTAAAAACGCCATTTATGATAAAGGCCATTTACTATCAAGTATCTCAAATGCAAGATTATTTGATGAATTTTGTAAAATATTCTTAGGGGGTTTGGGTGAGAAAAACTTCAATAAGCTATGCTCATTTAATCTTAATAAGCACTTAGTCATATCTAATCCTGAAGACCGCGAATTTTCACACAATATTATGATTCAAGCTTTAAGGAATACGGACGACAGAATAAAAAATAATCAGTCTGTTACTCCTGGTTTCTTGTTGGCAGCATTGTTATGGCCAAAATTAATTTCTAGATGTATAAAAAATAATGAAATTAATATCAGAAAATTCTTTAGATCTATGGATGGGGTATTAAGAGAACAACAAAAACTTACAGCAGTTCCAAGAAAATTTAATAGCTACATAAAAGATATATGGGTTCTTCAGCTGAAACTTCATAGCAGAATTAAAAGTCAGCCATATAAAATAATCAGACATCCAAGATTCAGAGCTGCATATGATTTTCTTCTTGTAAGAGAAAAAGCCTCCTTTGATAAGAATGGACTTGGGAAATGGTGGACTGATTTTCAAAAAAATGATGACTCTCTTAGAGGATCGTTGATTGCAAGAATGAACGAAAAAAGTGATGCAGATTCCTCCAAAAAATTTGGCTTCTATAACGAGTTGAGATAATCTAGAGATAATAAATTAATATGTAATTAATGAAGCCAGCTATTAAAGAAGTTCCACTTCCGAAATATATTGCAATTGAAGGACCAATCGGAGTTGGCAAAACAACTTTAGCCAATAAAATAGCTGCTACCTTTAACTATGATGCTTTTTTAGAACAGCCAGCAGAAAATCCATTCCTAAAAAATTTCTATAGAAATCCTAGTCAGTCTGCTCTCGCTACTCAGCTGTTCTTTTTATTTCAACGAATGCAGCAAATCCAAGACTTAAAGCAGAGAAGCCTGTTTGAAGCAGTAAGAGTTGCTGACTTTTTAATTGAAAAAGATAGGTTATTTGCAGAAGTTACTCTCTCAAATGAAGAAATGGATCTTTACGATAAAGTATATGATCATATTACGCTTGATGCTCCATCTCCCGATCTTGTAATCTACTTGCAGGCACCAATAGATGTATTAAAAGATAGGATTACTAAAAGAGGAAATATTAATGAACAATACTTAACATTAGAGTATTTAGAAAAACTAAATGACGCTTATTCTAGATTTTTTCTTGATTATAACGATGCCCCTTTACTTATTATTAATGCTGCTGACATTAATTTAGAATCAAATGAAGCTGATTATGAATCGCTTATAACAACAATAATGTCTAACCCTAAAGGCAAAAATTTTATAAATCCACAGCCTTCGATTATATAAACTACTATGGCCGATAACATTTTTTATCCTAAAGGTAGAACTAATCCTTTCATAAAAGATCTTGATGAATATAAGGAACTTTACCAACAGTCTTTAAATTATCCAGAAGAATTTTTTGGAAACCTTGCAAGAGAAAATATCAAATGGATAAAAGATTTTGATTCAGTACATAATGGCAAGTTCGCAGAAACAAAATGGTTTGAAGGTGGTAAAACTAATGTTAGTTTGAATTGTATTGATAGGCATCTTAAAGACAGCGCTAATAAAACTGCAATAATTTGGGAAGGCGACAATCCAAATGATTTTAAAGAACTATCTTATCAGGAGCTTCATGATGAAGTTTGTAAATTTGCTAACGTATTAAAAAATCTTGGAGTAAAAAAGGGTTCACGAGTATGTATATACATGCCGATGATAGTTGAAGTTGCTTATGCAATGTTGGCTTGTACAAGAATTGGTGCTATTCACTCAGTTGTATTTGGTGGATTTTCTCCTGAATCTTTAAAAGATAGAATCCTTGATGCTGATTGCAGAATTGTAATCACTGCAGATGAAGGGGTAAGAGGTGGTAAAGCTATTCCTCTTAAGGCTAATGTAGATGAAGCATTAGCAAAATGTCCAAACGTAAAAAATACATTAGTAATCAAAAGAACTGGCAATAATATTAGCTGGAATTCAAACAGGGATGTTTGGTATGAGGATCTTGTTAAAGATGTCAGCAATGTATGTCAACCAGAGCCAATGGATTCTGAGGATCCACTTTTTATACTCTACACGTCTGGTTCAACTGGTAAACCCAAAGGAGTACTTCATTCAACTGCAGGCTATTTATTAGGAGCTCATATAAGTTTTAAGTATATATTTGGAATTAAGCCTGAAGATAAGTACTGGTGTACAGCTGATGTTGGATGGATTACAGGACATACCTATATTTTATATGGCCCATTGTCTAATGGAGCAACTACTTTGATGTTTGAGGGTGTCCCAACCTATCCTTCCGCATCAAGATGTTGGGAAATTTGTGATAAGCATGAGATTACTATCTTTTACACTGCCCCAACAGCGATAAGAGCCTTAATGGCTAAAGGTGATGAGCCAGTAACGCAAACAAAGAGAGATAGTCTCAGAATTCTTGGAACTGTTGGAGAACCAATAAATCCTGAAGCGTGGGATTGGTATTATAGTGTTGTTGGAAATTCTAAGTGTGAGATTGTCGATACATGGTGGCAAACAGAAACGGGTTCTGTATTGATTACTCCTATTGCTGGCGTTACTCCAACAAAACCTGGATCAGCTACATTGCCATTCTTTGGAGTAAAACCAGAACTTTATGATGAGACTGGGGTTACATTAGATGGCGCTAATTCTGGAAATCTTGTCATTGAAAAATCATGGCCAAGTCAAATAAGAAGTGTTTATGGTGATCATAAGAGACTCATAGATACATATTTTAGTATGTATGAAGGTATCTATTTCACAGGAGATGGAGCAAGGAGAGATGAAGATGGCTACTTTTGGATTACTGGTAGAGTTGATGACGTCTTAAACGTATCAGGTCACAGACTTGGCACAGCAGAAATTGAAAGCGCCTTAGTTCTTCATCCAAAAATTGCTGAAGCTGCTGTAGTTGGATTCGATCATCCAATAAAAGGTCAGGGTATTTATGCATATATCACACTCATGATTGGTGAATCTTTTTATGAAGGCCTTGATGAAGATATAAAACAATTTGTTGCAAAAGAGATAGGCCCTATTGCAAAACCTGATCTTATTCAAAATGCTCCAGGGCTTCCAAAAACTAGATCAGGTAAAATTATGAGAAGAATTCTTAGAAAGATAGCAGAAGGAGACTTATCAAATTTAGGAGATACATCAACTTTAGCTGATCCATCTGTTGTAAATTCACTAATTGAAAATAAACAAAGTTTATGAAAAAAGTGTTAGTGCTTTTCTCCTTAACATTAATACAAGGGTGTCTCGTATCAAATAAAGAATTTGAAGAACTTGATTCTGATAGCAGTTTTTTTACATCTGCTCAATCAATTAAATGTATGCAAATGGTTACACCTCAGCAGCCTACCCCAATTAATGATAAAGGTGACACAATTGAAGTATATGATCAAAGCGATTGTTATGATGACCTTGCAAAGAAAAACATAAAAAAATTAAATCTCGAATTAAAAAAAATAGAAATAGTTATTGATACCAAAGAAGAAGAAATTAAACTTCTTGATAATTCTTCTCAAGAAATTGACATAGAAGGTATTGAAGAAAAAGTTCTAAAAAATGAAAAAGGGTCAAATTAACTTATAAAAGTCGTTATTTTTCTCAACCTTCTTTTCATTCATAAGTTTTATTAAGTGAGCATCCAAACTATATAAGGCAATAGGATGCAGCTGTTCTGAAACGTCGTCATACACGAACTTAACTAAATTATCCAATGTGTTCTCTCCAAAATCCTTGAGCTTTCTTAAAACTTTATTTTCTCTAGATAGTCTATGACGGATTATAGACTGTATTGTTTTTTTTGGTTCATGCATAAAATTACCATGTCCGGGGGCAAAAAAATCAACTTTATAAGACAACAAACGTTGTAAAGAATTAAGATAATCGTTCATATTGCCATCAGGTGGTCCTATGACCACAGTTGATCCGTCCATAATATGATCACCAGTTATAAGACAGTTATTGTCTTTTATTAGAAAGCAAAAATGATTTGATGCATGTCCAGGGGTATGAATTGCTTCTAATGTATATTCTTCTGTTTCTATAATATCTTTGTCTTTTAAGACAACATCTGGATTAAATGTTTCATCCTCCCATGATGAATCTCCATCAACTAATCTGCCATACATAGGAACATCTAATATTTTTGCAATAGGTAAAGCAGCCGGAGAATGATCTGTATGAGTATGCGTAACTATTATTCTTTTTATGTTTCCATTACCTTGTTTAATTATTTCATCAATATGCTCAGAAATATTTGGGCCTGGATCTATCAAAGAAATATCTTGTTTACCTATTAAATAAGTATTAGTCCCCTTTCCAGTAAAAACACTTGGATTAGGTGCAGTAATTTTCTTTATTAAATCCATTTTTTTATATTAGTACTTGTCATAATCTAAATCATCAGGCAATAAACCAATCCATCTACCTTCTTTTTTTAAAAATTTAGGCAATATTGTTGGAATATCATCATTAGTAAGTTTTGATTGGTGTTCTAGCAAATCTTTTCCTGAATCAAATTTCAAGCATTGTTCAAGAGTTTTTGTTGTAGGCATTATCATTGGCATTTGAACAGTTGATGATAATTCTAATGCTTTTTTTGGAGAGATCCATAAACTTTCTGTAAGCTCGGTTCCATCATGCTTTTCAGTTTGTTTCGATGGAATATATGCTATGAAAAATCTTGTATCAAACCTTTTAACTTCAATGTCGGGAGTAATCCAGTGAGAAAAAGGTTCTATGCTATCTAAATTTAAAATTAATCTTTCTTTTTGACAGATCTCTATAAGACTTATTTGATTATTTATAAGCATCTTTCGATAATTTATAAACTTTTGTTTTTCTATGCCATTTAAATCAAGCTCTTCTCCGTTATTTCTTTTAGCCAGTAAAACTCCAACCTCCTCGAAACACTCTCTGATGCAAGCAACCCAGTATGAGAGCCCTCCCTCATCTATTCCAAGCTTATTAGAGGCTAATTTATCATCAAGAGTATTTGAAAAATTTACTAGTTTTTGGTCTTTATCAGACTGATCTATCTTACCTCCAGGAAAAACATAAAGATTTTCAAATGGAGGTCTTTTAGACCTTTTAACCATTAAAACTTGCAATCCCTCATCAGAATCTCTTATTAAAAGTACTGTTGCTGCTGGTATAAGCGAAAGATTATTCATAATTTATAATTTATTAGCTTAGAATACTGTCTATGAATATAACTAACAATCTAAAAGATGACATTCTTCATGCCCCTAATTGGTTTCATCAAGCCATTCAAGACAAGCCTGAAGATAAAATATTTGAACATAAATTAGGAAATGTTTCATACTCAAAATGGGTAACTAGCTCAGCTAATAAAAACCTTATTGTTCTATTGCATGGAGGTGGAGCTCACAAAAAATGGTGGGATCCTATTGGGCCCCAAATAAAAGAAATTGGAAACATAATAGCAATAGATTTGCCTGGCATGGGTTACTCTGACTTTAGAGAAAAATATAGCATTGTAGATTATGGAAATTGCGTTACAGACATAATAGAAAAAGAAAAATTAGGCCACGGGTTGGAGACTGTAAATATAGTTGGGCATTCTCTTGGAGGGCATGTAGCAGGATATATCGCAACAGAAAGAAAGGATCTGATTACTAACGTCATTATTATTGATACCTTCATAAGACCTCCTAACTATGATCCTTCGAAGCATAGAGGACCTCTTGCCATGATTAGATATTATCCTGATAAAAATACTATTCTGAATAGGTTTAAATTAATGCCAAGTCAAGAATGTTTGAATGATTGGTATGTGAGATATATTGCCGAATACTCTATCAAACAAACTAAAGATGGTTGGAGGTGGCGTTTTGATGAGGTTGTATTTACCAGTCTTGAAAGACTTTTTGAGTATCATTACTCATTTTCTTGTCCTGCGCTATTTGTCCATGGAGCTAATAGTTTATTAACAAGCGGTCATTTATTAGAAAATGTTAAAAATATGTATGGAAATATAATGGAATTTATAGAAATACCTGGTGCAGCTCATCATGTGCCTCTAGATAAACCTCATGAAGTCATTAAGCTTATCAAGGATAGATGTGGTTAGAATAAATCTATGAATTATTTTTACTTTTTCTTTTTTCTTTTCTTAGCCCTACTTATACAACTTAAGCCTCTAATTTTTTATATATGTAAAAAAATAGATAAAGCTGAAAATTTAAATATATTAGGTTGTCTTACTTTTTCAATAGGTATAGTAATGACGATATTTGCCTCAAATGCTTCTTGGGACGAAAGACTCTGGATTTTTGTTACTTTAATTCTTGGAATTCTTTTATGTATTAGAGGTTTGGTAATTATATTTTTTTTAGAAAAGATAAAAAAAATTCTACTAATTTATCTCAATCATTATTATAAATTCAGCATTCCAATATCTATAGCAATGATATCTCTGGCATTCTTTATGCTTACTACTGATTATATTGGACCTCAAAAAGATATAAGTGAGTGTAAATCAGACAAAACTATCTTTGTGATATGTGGAATTTCTAATCCAGAGGATATCGTAATTACTCCTGATAATAAATATCTTTTAATTTCTGAGTTTGGCGGTATCAGGCCATATGATTCTACCAAACCTGGAGGCTTTGCTTTACTCAGGTTGTCAGACAAAAAAATTCTTGAACCAAAAATTTTCTTTGGTGAAAATGCATGGGGAGAAAGTTCATGTAAGCAAAATAATATCTTCGGTCCTCATGGCATAGATCTTATAGAAAGAGAAGATGGTCGTTATCAATTAGGGGTGATAAATCATTATCCTCATGAAAGTATAGAGATGTTTGAGCTGACCCAGAGTACCGAAAATGGAGAATGGTCGTTTGTTTGGAGGGGTTGTGTAGGCGTTCCCAAAAAATATTATCTTAATGATATCGCCTTAAAAAAAGATGGTACTTTTTATGTATCTCATATGTACCCAAGAGATATCTCGATGACAGAATGGCTAATCACAACTATTTTGAAAAAAAATTCTGGTTTAGTACTCAATTGGAATAAAAATAATTTTGAAGAAATTGTGAATTCTGAGGGAAGTGGTCCAAATGGAATAGCTCTAAATGAGTTAACGAATGATTTATTCATAAGTTATAACCAAGGAGATCAAATCGTAAGGTTTGATATATCAAACAATAAAAAACTTCAAAGCTTTAAAATAGATTCCCCAGATAATATTTATATTCATGGAAATTCTCTTTGGTTAACGTCATTAGATTTTCAACCAAAAGATGCGGGTGACTGCATCAAAAGACCAGCATGCTCATTACCATTCTCTATTTATGAAATAGATAGAGAAACTTTTGTTCTTAAAAATGAGAACTCATTTAACAAAACAGTCTTTGGACTGCCTACAATAGCCGTTCCTGTTGAAAATACCATCTTTATGGGTTCCTTCCATTCAGATAGGCTTGGTTACTTCACTCAAAAATAACATTATGAACAAGCCCTTCACTTTTGAGAATTTAAATATTGTTATACCTAAAAGAAAATCAAATTCACACAAAGGCATTAATGGAAGAGTTCTTGTTATAGCTGGATCTAATGGGCTTGGTGGAGCAGGAATAATGGCGTCTGAAGCTAGCTTATATTCAGGTGCAGGATTAGTAAGTCTGTATACGCATGAATCAAATGTAAAAGCATCTCTTATAAGAAACCCTGAAGTAATGACATTAGGAATCAGTGAATTTTTTCAAATTTCAGAAAAATTCAATGTAATGCTTTATGGTCCTGGAATGCAAAAAGATAAATGGTCCAATAAAATGCTAGAGCATCTTCATAATCTTCCTAAAGAATCAAAATTAATTATTGACGCGGGAGGACTTCAACATATAAAAGATCAAAATAGAACAATTTCTAATGAGATTATTCTTACTCCGCATCCAGGAGAAGCAAGTAATTTGCTTGGTATTTCTATATCTGAAATACAGAAAAATAGAGAAGAAACAGCCAAAATTATTTCAGAAAAATTTAATGCATCTTGTGTAATATTAAAAGGAAATAAAACTGTTATTTATCTCAATCAGTCTAAGGAAATTTATATATGTGAAAATGGTGGGCCAGAACTCTCCACAGGTGGAACAGGAGACGTATTAAGTGGCGTGATTGCTGCTTTGCTTGGACAAAATCTATCAATACATGAGGCGAGTTTGTTGGGTGTTGCAGTTCATGCAAAAGCTGGAGAAATATATGCTAATAAATGTGGAGAAATTGGTTTAAATGCTACTGCATTAATTCCTATAATAAGAAAACTTTTAAATAAATGAAAAATCTAATTCTTGAAAATGATAGAGCTACTAACATGCTCGGCCGAAAAATTTCTGAGATAATACTTAACTCCGACAAGCAAGATATTGAAATACATCTTCAGGGTGATTTGGGTGCTGGAAAAACTTTTATTACAAGATCAATTATTAAAAACTCTGGGTGGAAGGATTTGGTAAAGAGTCCAACATATACGCTTTGCGAAGAGTATGATTTAGGCGAAATTCTTTTTTTGCATATTGATTTATATAGAACAAATGAAGCACAAGATATAGATATTTTTGATCTAAATAGAGGTTCACATAAAAAGAAAATTATTTTAATCGAATGGCCAGAAAGACTTCAGTTTGAAAGAAAGTTTGATCTAAAAATTAATTTTTTTCATTATGAAAACAAGCGTAAAATTAACATTACATATGGCACGGACATTTTTAAAGCTCTAGAAAAAAATTATGTATAAATTTTTACCTATATTAATTTTTAACTATTTTATCTATGCAAATGAAATTACGTTTGTTGGTATTGATGAACAAAAGGATGGGGAAATAAATATTTCGTTGATTTTAGATAAAGTTGCATATATAAACTCATACTCACAAGAAGACCCATCAAGGTTAGTATTAGAAATTAATGATGCTCATTTTAAAGAATCTATTAGTGAGATTTATAACTATCCCATTAAGCAAATAAAATCTAACAAAGACGGTGATCATACAAAAATTGTTATTGATTTATATGATGATGTATTTTGGCGCAAGCCAATCCAAGAGGTAACAGACTCAGGCATTCTTCTAAACCTTAAGTTAAATAAAGATAAATCCTTAGAACAAAATGCTAGAGATATTATTGTTGCAATTGATGCTGGGCATGGAGGCAAATATCCTGGGGCTGTAGGCCCGAACAATATATTAGAAAAAGATGTAACATTACTAATTGCAAAAGAGCTTGAAAGAACACTTCGCGATACTAAAGGCTATCAACCAGTAATGATTAGAGACGGAGACCAAACCGTAAGTCTTAATGATAGATTCCAAATTGCTAGAAGATATGGAGCAGATATTTTTATCTCTATTCATGCAGATGGATTTAAGCTTTCTTCGGTTAAGGGTGCATCTATTTTTATTTGGTCTGAAGAGGCATCAAGTTCAATTGCAAGAAATCTTTCTGATACAAAGAGAGAGCGTATCCTAGCTGAAATTAAAAACTTAAAGCCAACTGACTTTAATGAAGACTATGCTAGAGAGCAATATCCAGAAGTATATGAAAAGAAAATTGAGCAAAGTAAGATTCTTGGAAGCAAAATATTAGATCAACTTAAAAAAGATCCATATACAAAAATTCACAAGAAAAATGTTGAGTATGCTGACTTTAGGGTTCTAAAATCAATTGATATTCCATCTGTACTGGTCGAATCAGGGTTCATAACCAACCCTGAAGATGCTGCGAGACTAAAAGGAAAACCTGGAAGAAGAATGATTGCAAGATCTATCTTTCTTGGAATAAATAATTATTTTATTGAAAATCCTGTATCTGGCACTTTAATAAACGAAAACACAGATCATTTAAAATATACGATACAAAAGGGAGACGTTCTTTCAGAGATTGCAATTAGATTTGGCGTCACTGTAGAGTCAATTGATGAAAAAAATAAATTAAATAATAAGCCGATATATCCTGGGCAAACATTAAAAATATATTTCTAGTTAATATCTATTGGGTCTATATCATATGACCATTTGACCTTCTTGGCTTCTGGCCAGCCTTCAAATTCTTTTACAAGAAACTTTAAAACTTTATTTAGGTATGTCCTTTTAGAAGTCTGGACATATATGTTATGCCTATAATTACCTTTTGCTTTTGCAATCATAGATGGAATTGGCCCAATGACATATATGTCATTTCTATTGGCTAATTTATTAATAACCTTATCTAAAAAAGCCAAATTGCTCTTTTGTGTTGGCGATGAGCATCTTATTAGGCACATTGCCGCATAGGGAGGAAGATTATTTTTTTTGTTACTTTCAAGGCATTGAGATGCAAAATTCATATAATTTCCAGTCTTTATTTGACCTAGATTTACATCATCTGGATATCTTGTTTGTATTATTACTTTAGCAAGTTTGTTATTTCTACCCGCCCTTCCTGATACTTGAATAAGTAATTGTGAAATTTTTTCTAATGCGTTTATTTCAGGGCTTACTAATCCATTATCTGCATTGAGAATAATGCTTAAAGATACTCTAGGAAAGTCATGTCCTTTTGCAAGCATTTGAGTACCAACAAGAATTGCTGATTCTGAAGAATTAATTTCGTTGATAATATCTTCCATCGCTCCGACCTTTTTTGTTGTATCGTGATCAACTCTTATGATTGGTACTTTTTTAAAATTTGTTCTTAAAACCTCTTCAACTTGCTCCGTTCCAGTTCCATACATTTGAAAATTAGTAGATTTACATGATGGGCATGATTCATTAACTTTATAAGCTGACTCACATCTATGGCAAATAAGTCTTTTTCTTTCTTGGTGATACACAAGATTAGAATCACAAGATTTACAATCAGCAACCCATCCACATGATTCACATTGAAATATTGGTGCAAACCCTCTCCTGTTGATGAAAATTAGGACTTGCTCTTTCTTATTTAAAGTTCTCTCAATAATGTTAAGAGTTTCGGGTGCAATACCACCAATTAAAGAAGTATCATTAATATCCATTGCAATAAGTTTTGGAGGATTTTTTCCATCTACTCTGGTTAACATATCGATTTTTTTATATTTCTTT
>MDSV01098679.1_pt1 | contig 21496 bp, 22 predicted proteins | sample 810851 | NCBI WGS metagenome assembly MDSV01 (sample SAMN05326640, study PRJNA326480) | marine metagenome | isolation source: seawater | place: Atlantic Ocean: North East | collected 2012 | reverse complement strand
TCATTTGGAGAAAGTTTAACTTATTCAATTGTTATCGGTTTAGTAATTGCTTTGATCGGAACTTTTTTTCTCAGAAAAATTGAAAATACAACCCAACAACGAGGAGATGTTACCTTTGATGGTGTAGAAAAAGTTTTTGCAGTCCTTATGGTTTTCACAGCCTGTGCTATGGCATTTGCTCATGGTTCTAATGATGTTGCAAATGCAGTAGGTCCATTAGCTGCTATTGCGAGTGTTGTTCAATCAGGTGGTGAGATTGCCGTTAAATCCTCCATGCCTTGGTGGATTCTTCTACTTGGAGCTACGGGAATAGTAGCAGGACTGGCCACCTTAGGTTACAAGGTCATTGAGACAGTCGGAAGAAATATCACCGAATTAACTCCTAGTAGAGGATTTGCTGCTGAATTAGCAGCTGCAACAACTGTAGTGTTAGCTTCGGGAACGGGCTTGCCAATTTCAACAACCCATACTCTTGTAGGGGCTGTACTTGGTGTTGGTTTGGCTAGAGGCTTATCTGCGGTCGACTTTTCTGTAGTTGGAAGAATAATAGTTTCTTGGGTGGTGACATTACCTGTAGGGGCAGGGTTATCAATCATATTTTTCTTTACCTTGAAGGGAATATTCGCATAGAAATCTTCTTGAAGAATTTTAAGAGTATTAAATACCTTGAAGCACTTTAAAAATAGGTATAAAAAGTATCTATGTGTGGGAGATTTACGCTTAGAAACCTTGATGATCTAAAGGCTAGATATGGTGATATTGATTTCAATTCAAGTTATAACATCGGACCAGGACAAAAGCTTTTAGCCTTAACTGACAAACTTCAAAATATTGAATGGGGATTTTCTCCTTACTGGGCCGATAAACCATTTAACTTAGTTAATGCCAGAATAGAGACATTAAGAGAAAAGCCATCTTTCTCCAATTCAAATAGATGTTTAGTACCCTCAGATGGCTGGTATGAGTGGAAAGAGCAAGACGGAAAAAAAGTACCCCACTTTCATCACTTAAATGGTGAAATTTTTTTCTTTGGAGGAGTCTTTGGAGGTTATAGAGGAAAAGTAGGTTGTGCAATAGTGACTACCTCCGCAGTAGAATCATTAAAACCTATTCATGAACGTATGCCGCTTATTGTTTCCAAACAACACTTTAATAATTGGCTAAATGGAGATGATATTAATTGTGAAGATTCGAATTCTGCTAAGGCAATTATTCACCATCCTGTTTCTACGCATGTAAATAATCCAATGAATAATGACGCGCAGTGCGTATTCCCTACTAAAGAATTCGAATAAGTATATGAAGAATTATTTAAGCGAATACATTGGTACGACCTTTCTTTTAATGATAGTTGTTGGATCTGGAATTATGGGTCAATCTCTATCAGATAATAATTCATTAACTCTTCTCGCCAATACTATTGCAACAGGTGCGGGTTTGATTGTTCTTATATGGATGTTCGGTAATATCTCTGGGGCCCATTTCAATCCCGCTGTATCAATTGTCATGTTTTTAAATAAAGAGCTCGAAGGAAGAGAATGTTTTATTTATTCAATTGTTCAAATCTTAGGAGCGATTTCTGGAACCTTAATGGCTAACTATATGTTTGGATTAGATCTTCTCCAGTTATCACTTAACACTAGATCTGGACTTAATTTATATATTTCTGAAATGATAGCTACTTTTGGTTTGTTGCTAGTTATTTTAAGAGTAAGAACTGTCAAATTAGAATTAGTTGCTCCTGCTGTAGGACTTTATATCACCTCTGCTTATTGGTTTACGTCTTCAACTTCTTTTGCCAATCCTGCAGTAACCATCGGGCGTATTTTTACAGATACCTTTACTGGTATCGATCCTAATAATGTTCTTTTCTTTTTAGGTGCTCAATTAATTGGGGCTTACATAGCTTTATGTGTAAATAATTTTCTTGAAAGTAACTAGTTAGCTTGCAAGGTAATGAAGACATGCTTTCTTTGTTTCCACCACACATCTTGGGGTAACATTACCTTCATCATTAAGGAAGTCTCCTAAGCATGCCATAAGTATGCTCAAACTGAACTTTGTTTTTATTACATTGTTATGAGTTCTTTCTTCAAGAAGATTCATTAAATTCTTGAGCATTAAATTTTTAGAGAATTGATTAAACAATAACAATGAGAATGGATAATTTTTATTCATAAATATTGCATAAATATCTATTACAACTTTTATAAGTTCTCTGCTGTCTTGGTAATGAAGACCATCAAAGTTTTTTTGAATAAGATTAGTTAGATCCGTGACATGTTTATAAGATAGGGCATCTATTAGCGCTTCATTGCTTGGAAAAAATTTATAAATCGAAGGCCTCTTCATTCCGGTTAGTCTAGAAATGTCCTGAATCGTCAGTTCATAATCATTATTTTGATAAATAAATTCAGCGGCTTCTAAAAACTTATCATATCTTTTCTTGCTTCTTTCTTGCCTAGGTTCAATAAAACTATATTTTGTAATAGTTGATGCCATAATTTCTTTATGTATACACTATCGCGTTATATTGAGTTCTCCAAATAAAAGCTAAATGCAATATAGATCTTATTTTCATCTTTTCTCTGGCATGGCTATGTTGGAATTAGGTAATTTAGCTTCTGCTTTAGCTCCTTTTAACGTTAGCGCTGTCTCGGTTGGTCTGGGTGCCAATTCTCAAGAGTCGGGTCTAGTTGTTACCCTTGAACTATTTTTTGCCGCTATAAGTTCACTCTATTTTGGCACATCGCAATATAAAGGAAGAAATCTAGGACTAATAGGGAGTTTTATGGTCATGATTTGCTATTATTTATGTTCTGTAGCATCTGATGTAAGTCAAATAACCATCATTAAAGCCTTCTCAGGGTTGGGTTGTGGAATGTTAATTGCATCAGGTCATTCAATTTTAGCCTCATCACAAGATCCAAATAGGACCTATGCCGTCTTCACGCTTTTTTCTTCAATAATGGCAGCTTTGTTGATTTATATCTCCAGTTCTTGGATAGAGGATGGAGGTCATCAGAGTTACTTTTTCAATTTTATATACATTTATCTTGCCTTAACTCTCTTCTTTTTCTTATCTCAACAAACAGGTCACAAATATATTGATCAAATCAAACAATCTATTGATAAGAAGTTAGTTTATTTTTTACTCATAATGGCTGTTCTTTTATACGAAATTCCATCTAGCGGTATGTGGGCTTTTATGGAAAGGTTTGGAGTTCAATATCTTGATATGAGTGTCTCAGAGGTTGGAAGCGCTATAGCAATCGCAATTATTTTAAGTCTTATTGGTCCAGTATTTATAGGTATTTTTGGTAATAAAATTCGTCGTAAAGAAACAATATTATTTTGTTTGTTTGTTTCTTCTATATGCGTCTATGCAATTTTTGGAGTGCCATCTATTGATACTTTTTATTACGGGAATATTATCTGGAATATCGTTTTTGTAATCATGGTGATCTTAATCCTTGCAGCTGCAGCTGATATTGATCCGACAGGAAGACTAGGAGCATGGTTAAATGCATGCATTTTACTTAGTGCGTCACTTGCTCCTGCAGTATTTGGTTGGGTCATGCTTGAAAATGAGATGACAGTTATTTACCCTTATTTACTTGTATTCTTATTCATAGCTATGGTTTGTATATTGAATACAAAAAAAGAACTTGAACCGATTGATAAAGTATAATCAAAAGTATGAAATCCCAAGAAAATTTAAATTTAGATAATTACTGGTTACCATTTACACCAAATAAAAAATTCAAAGCTAATCCGCGTCTTTTGACATCTGCAAAGGGTATGTATTACAAGACTGATGATGACAGAGAGGTCTTAGATGGGATTGCTGGTCTATGGTGTACGAATGCTGGGCATTGTCATCCAAAAATAGTAGAAGCAGTTCAAAATCAGGTAGCTGAACTTGATTATGCGACAGCTTTTAATATGTCACATCCTAAAGCATTCGAGCTAGCTGAAAAAATTTCATCTCTAACTCCAGAAGGATTGGATAGGATATTTTATGGTAATTCCGGATCAGAAGCCGTTGAAACCGCTATGAAGGTCGCTCTTGCTTACCATGCCTCTAAGGGAGAGGGCCAAAGAACTAAATTTATAGGAAGAGAAAAAGGATATCATGGGGTGAATTTCGGTGGTGTTTCAGTGGGTGGTTTGACCCCTAATAGAAAATCTTTTGGACCATTACTGCCTGGCATAGATCATATGCCACATACCTGGGACGTTGAACATATGGCTTTTTCTAAAGGTCAGCCAGAATGGGGTCTTCATTTAGCAGATGAGCTTGAAAAAATTCTTATGCTTCAAGATCCTTCAACAATTGCTGCAGTAATTATTGAACCTGTAACGGGATCTGGAGGCGTAATTGTTCCTCCAAAAGGTTATTTAGAGAGGATAAGAGAGATATGCACAAAACATAACGTATTGTTGATATTTGATGAAGTGATTACAGGTTTTGGAAGATTAGGATGTTGTTTTGCCGCTAATCGCTTTGATGTTAGGCCAGATATGATCACAATGGCTAAAGGTCTTACTAGTGCGATGATACCAATGAGTGCTGTAGCTTTTGATAATTCAATCTATGATCAACTCATGGAAGGACCTGAAGCTATGATCGAATTATTTCATGGGTATACTTATTCAGGACATCCTGTGGCATGTGCCGCAGGTATAGCTACCTTAGACGTATATGAAGAGGAGGGCCTATTTGATAATGCGAAAGCAATGGAGCCACACTTCGAAGAAGCTATTCATTCTTTAAAAGGTTTAAATCAAGTTATAGATATCAGAAATATAGGATTAATGGGTGCCATCCATTTCGGATCCAACGGACTTCCTGCTACAGAATTTGCAGCAAAGGTTTTTCAACACTGTTATGACAATAATGTACTGGTTAGATACTCAGGAGAATTCTTAGTTCTTTCTCCATCCTTGATAGTTGAGCAAACACACATAGAGAAGATTATCGAAGCTCTCAAGACGGCTATACAGTCGGTTAACTAAAACTATGTCTAATATCGATTGGTTCAATGAGTCAATATCAATCAAACCTATTTCAAAAGTAGTAGAGGTTCATGAAAAGAACATAAATTATCTAGTTTGGGACAATGAAGGGAAGCCTGGACTCTTCTTTATTCACGGATATAGCGCTCACGCGCATTGGTGGGATTTTGTAGCTCCAGCATTTTTAGATAATTATAGTGTTGTTGCTATTGATTTATCTGGTTGCGGAGAAAGTGAACATAGGGACGAGTATTCTCAAGAAATTTATGCAGAAGAAATTAAAGCAGTTTGTGATGATATGAACTGGTCTAGTGCAGATTTTATATCGCACAGCATGGGTGGTTCGATTTCATTAAATGCTACATCAATTTATCCTGAGTTATTCAACTCTCTAACTTTATTAGACTCCATTGTTGTTTTACCACCTGAAAAAGTGAGAGGATTTTCTTCAGGCAACTCTATGGTAAGAGCCGATTTTATTTATGATGATAAAGAATCTGCAATGGATAGTTTTAGACTTATTCCCCCTCAACCATGTCAAAACGAATTTTTACTCAAACATATAGCTTTTAATTCTTTTAAAGAAAGAGAAGATGGTTGGTTGTTAAAATCAGATGGCAAGATGATGAGGTCTTATAAATCTAAAGATCTTACAGATATTTTGATGAATGCAAAATGCCCAATTAATATTGTTTATGGTTTAATGAGCCAAATTTTTACACAGGATATTCTGGACTACACACTATATGTAGGAAATATACCTGAAGAGAGAGTTATTGGTGTTCCGGGAACAATGCACCATTTATTCGTAGATGACCCTTTAAGCGTCATAGATGCTATAAAAAAACTGATAGGAGATAAGTAATGACAGATGGACCTAAGAAAATCATAAATGATATAACAAATGGATTTGCTGAACATGGCTACATCTGTAGCGAACAAATTGCTACTGCAGTTTATTTAGCCTCCCAACTAGAAAAACCTATTTTGATTGAGGGTCCTCCAGGAGTAGGAAAAACTGAATTGGCAAATACTGCAGCTCTATATTTCCAAAAAGAAATGATTCGACTTCAATGTTATGAAGGATTGGATGAATCTAAAGCTTTATATGAGTGGAGATATGGAAAGCAACTGTTATATACCCAAATTCTAAAGGAACAAATGCAAGAGGTACTAGAAGGTGCCAAAGGTCTGAAAGAGTCTTTAGATAGATTAATGAAATTTGAAGACATTTTCTTTTCTGAAGATTTTCTTGAAACTAGACCTTTACTGGAGGCTTTGACCTCTAAGACAGGGTCGGTCCTCTTAATCGATGAGGTTGATAAATCAGATGAGGAATTCGAAGCCTTACTTCTAGAAATTTTATCTGAGTTTCAGATCTCAATTCCTGAATTGGGAGTACGAAAAGCAGAAGTGAAACCTTTAGTTATCCTTACTAGTAATAATAGTAGAGAAATTGGTGATGCTCTAAAGAGAAGATGTTTACATCTTTACATACCTTTTCCTGAAGCAAAACTTGAAAGACAAATCGTTCAGGCTAGAGTACCCGAAATATCAGAAGCTCTTCAAATACAACTTGTAAATTTTGTACAGGGTATACGTCAGCTGGATTTAAAAAAGCTACCAGCCATTAGTGAAACGATAGATTGGGCAAAAACAATCATTCTTCTCAATTCAGAAGAGCTAGATGCTAAATTAGCCGAAGATACTTTAAATGTACTTCTGAAACATCAACAAGATATTGAAATTGTAAAAAAAGAGATACCTGCTTTAGTTTCCTCCGCAACAGAAACGTCTGATGGAAAAAGTATTAACTGATTTCGTTAAAGCTCTGAGAAACTCAAACGTTAGAGTATCTCCGGCAGAAACTATCGATGCTGTAACAGTCGTCAATAATGTTGGATATGATGATAAAGAGCTCCTAAAAAGAACCCTATCTATTGTTCTGCCTAAAACACCAGATGAAAAGAAGAAATTTGAAGTATGTTTTGATGATTTCTTCGCAGACGAAATAAAGCAACAAAATCCTGTAAATATTAATGAATTAAAAGATATTGATGATATTGAATCTAATCTAGCAAAAAAGCTTCTTGAAGGTTCTCAGGGAGATTTAATGCTATCTATTGCAGATGCTGCAGAAGCAGCCGAAATAAGAGAAATCAAATATTTTACTCAAAGATCTGTTTTTACTAGACGCATTCTTGAGAAGATGGGAGTTGGCAAGCTTGAAGATGAATTAATGCAACTTGGATCAAGCAGAGAGGAAGAATTACCTTCTGAACTTGAGCAAGAGCTCAGAAACCAACTCACCAATCTGCGAGAAAGAGTATCTGATTATGTACAACAACAGTTTCTACTCCATGGAGATGTTTCAGGTGAACAGCTAAGAGAGCAAGTATTTAAATCAATGAATATGGCACAAATTGATAGATCTTATCTGCATGAAGTACACTCCCTTGTGCGTAAGATGGCTAAAAAATTGGCTAATCTTCATTCAAGAAGAAAGAAAAACTTTAAGAAAGGTAAGTTAGATATACGAAAAACAATAAGAGATAATTGGGTCAATCAAGGTATTCTTTTTAATTTAAGTTGGTCTTATAAGAAGGTCGATAGACCTAAAATCTATGTTATTTGTGATGTAAGTGGTTCTGTTGGAGCATACGCAAGATTTATGCTTATGTTTTTATTTAGCTTAACTGAAGTCGTATCAAAACTAAGAGCATTCGTTTTCTCTTCTAATCTAGGCGAAGTGACTAATGATTTCAAAGATTCTCAACTAGATGAAGCAATAGAAAAGGCTCTTCAAAAACACGGAGGAGGTTCAACGGACTACGGACAGGCTCTGACTGATTTTGTCAGTTTGTGCTTAGATGAAATTGATAAAAAAACAACGGTAGTAATCTTAGGAGACGCTAGAAATAACTTTGGTCCTGAGAAAGCAAACCTTATGAAAACGATAAACGAACGTGCCAAACAAGTATTTTGGTTAAATCCTGAAGGAAAGTACCGATGGGACACAGGTGATTCAGTTATGAAGACCTACTCAGCCTATTGTACTAAAGTATTTCCATGTGGAAATATTGATCAACTGGAAAGGGTTATTTCTACACTATTAAAAACAGCAATTTAATTATATTATTTTATTATGAAAAAAATTCTACAAATTGGACTTATCCTTTCTTTATTTTTCTCCATTCACACTTTGTCTGCTCATGATCTTAAGGGAGCGGTTGCAAGTGATGACAGATCACCAAAAAATATTATTAGAGATAATCATCGTAATCCTCTTGAGACTCTATCTTTTTTCGGTCTTGAATCAGATATGGTTATTGTTGAATTATCGCCTGGTGGAGGGTGGTATACAGAAATCTTAGCAAATTTTATTCATTATCCAGGAACGCTTATAGCAGCTCATTTTAGCTCAGATTCTGAAAGGGCTTACTATAAAAGAAGTAGATCAAATTTTGAAAAAAAAATGGCAAGTGACTCTATGTACGGAAGAGTAGAAATTGTTGATTTAGATTCAGAATTATCTGATCCAAGTACTGTAGATGCAGTATTAACCTTTAGGAATCTTCATAATTGGCTTGGACCAACTATGGATAATATATTTTCTAATACACACAAAGCTTTAAAGCCAGGTGGTATTTTTGGGATCGTTGAACATAGAGCAAAGCCTGGAACTTCAATGGATATGATGAGAAAGAGTGGCTATGTTACAGAAGCGCATGCTATAGAAATAGCTGAAAAGCATGGTTTTGAACTGGTTGCTAAATCAGAAATTAATGCTAATCCAAAAGATTTAAAAGACCATCCAAAGGGTGTATGGACCTTACCTCCAAATCTAAGACTTAAAGAAACTGATAAAGAGAAGTATCTTGAAATCGGTGAAAGTGATCGAATGACTCTATTATTTCGAAAACCTATTTAATCTGAAATACTGATAATAAATTTCCCTCATATTTTAAATCTATCAGCAAATCTTGAGTAGATTTCAAACTCCCAATTTCCTTATTGAAACTCTTTTCTCCTTGATTGGTTATAACAGGAACAGTGATTAAATAAATACAGTCATTTTTTAAAATTTTATCTTTATTGATGAATTTAGTTTTAGACTCAAGTAAAGCGCATAAACTATTCAACCCATCATTAATTTCTTTTTTATCCAACAAGACCCCATTTAGACTTTGAATGAATAAGTGATTCCTTTTGTTTGAACCAATATTATTTAGCGAACTTATGACCTCTTTTGAATTCATAAGTCAACAGTATAGTAATAAATACAAGTCATGACTTAAGATTTCTTGATCTATTTATTTTAAATTTAATAATTTACCTTGATCCTTTACGCACTTAAACTGTTGTCACTAAAATTTTTAAACAATAAGGGGGAGACATGAAGAATTTATTTTCAATCGAAGGAAAGGTCGCTTTAATAACTGGTGGATCAAGGGGTATAGGAGAGATGATTGCTGCAGGGTTTTTAGCAAATGGAGCAAAAGTCTATATTAGCTCAAGAAAAGCAGATGTTTGTGATGCCACTGCAAAAAGACTCCAAGAAGAATATGGCGGAGAGTGTATATCTGTTCCAGCTGACCTATCTAACCTTGATGGCATTAATGCTCTTGCAGATAAAATTTCTCAAGATGATAATTTAGATATCTTAGTCAACAATGCTGGTGCCTCATGGGGAGAGCCAATTGACGAGTACTCTGAACAAGGATGGGATAAGGTAATGGATACGAATGTGAAAGGAGTTTTCTTTCTTACACAAAAATTATTACCTTTATTGAGAAAGTCTGGTGACGCTGAAGATCCTTCTAGAGTAATTAATATTGGCAGTATAGATGGAATTAAAACAGGTTTATTTGATGCATTTTCATATGGTCCATCTAAAGCAGCTCTTCATCATCTTACAAGGGTTTTGGCCGCTTCATTGGTAAAAGAGAATATTATTGTTAATGCTATTGCACCAGGGCCATTTCCAACCTGGATGTTAAGTACGGGAGTCGGAGGGGGAGGAGATGTAGATATAGATTGGTCATCTATAGGTGATACCAATCCACGAGGAAGAGTAGGAACTCCCGAAGATATTGCAGGACTGGCAATCTTTTTGAGTTCGAGAGCCGGTGCTTATACTGTTGGACAAACAATTACTTGTGATGGTGGAGTTGTAGCAAGTTCCTAATAAATTAAGGATTATATTATGGTAGAAGGTTATTGCGATGAACGATTTCTTGAAGCAAAAAAGATATTTGAAGAGAGTATCTCTTCAGGTTTCGAGCTGGGCTGTGCTATTACAATGGAGGTTGATGGTGTTGTAGTAATGGACTTATGGGGCGGTCATACCAATCTTGAAAAGACAGAAAAATGGAATGAAGACACTATAGTAAATGTTTTTTCTAGTACCAAGGGAGTGGCTGCTATTTGTTTGTTACAGTTAGTTGAAAAGGGTCTTATTGATCTTGATCAACCAGTAGCTAATTATTGGCCTGAGTTTGCGGCCAATGGAAAGGAATCTATTCCTGTAAGATATTTAATGTGCCATAAATCTGGCCTTTGCGGTGTAAGAGAGCCACTTGAACCTGGAGCTTTTGCAGATTGGCATTTAATTTGTAGTGAACTGGCAAAACAAGAACCTTTTTGGGAGCCTGGCTCTGCTCATGGATATCATGCAATTACTTACGGTCATCTTGTTGGAGAGCTTGTTAGAAGAGTTTCTGGTAAATCAATTGGTCAATATTTTCATGACGAATTAGCAATACCTCTTGGTTTGGATTTTTGGATAGGCTTACCAGAAGATAAATTTTCAAGAATTGCGGATCTATATCCAAATAAACCTGGATTATTACAAAAAATACTCATGCCAATTATAGCCAAGCTTCCAAGATCATTACTTCCAAAAACTTTAAGTTTAATTTTTGATTTCACAGATCCTAGCAAACCATCGGGTGCCGCTTTTAATAATCCTAAAATGTCACTAGATAGTCAGGATATGGAGGCAAATAGTACTAAATGGAGAAAAGCAGAAATACCTGCAGCAAATGGACATGGAACTGCAAGAGCGCTTGCAAAATTGTACGGGGTTTTAGCAACCGGAGGATCTAGAGATAATGTTCATGTTTTAAAACCAGAGACTATTGAATTAGCTAGGCAAACTCAATCTGATGGCAAGGATCTTGTTCTAGCTCAAATGCATACAAGATTTGGTTTAGGTTTCATGTTGGGAACCAAAGACGTCAGTATGGGTCCGAATAGAGATTCAATGGGTCATGGCGGGGCAGGGGGATCTTTAGGCTTTGCAGATCCTGATAATAAAATCTCTCTTGGTTTTACAATGAATCAAATGCACGCAGGCATAACTGCTTGGAAGACGGCGACAGATGTTGCTGATTCAGTTTATAAAAGCTTATCAATTAATACATGAAAGCAGTATCTTATGCCGATGGAAAAGTTATATCTTCCATCGTACCAAAGCCTGTTGGTGATGGAGTGATTGTAGACGTAGCATCAGCTGGAATTTGCGGAAGTGATTTACATCTACTTCATGCAAAGGCTCACTCTCCCCATGTAGCTGGACATGAAATAGCCGGAATAACAAGCAATGGAAAACATGTGGCGATAGAGCCAATTATTCCTTGCTCTAAATGCGAAGTTTGTATTTCTGGAAACTATCATCTTTGTAAGAATGAAAGCAAAGGCTTGGGAATGAGTGTTAATGGAGGAATGGCAGAACAGATAATTGTTCCTGAAAGTTGTCTAATAGAACTTGATTCTAGAGTACCAATAAAAGATGCTTGTCTTGTTGAGCCTTTAGCAGTTGCACTCCATGGACTTATACAAACAAATACTCGGGATAGTCATAGAGTAGCTGTAATCGGAGGAGGGACAATAGGACTTTGTACTGTAATTGCAGCAAAATATATTGGATGCGAAGTTGATATATATGCTAAATATGATCATCAAATAGAAACAGCCCATGAACTTGGAGCAGGTGAATTGAATGGAAAATACGATAGAGTGGTTGACTGCGTAGGCAATGATGAGACGCTAAATGTTTCTTCAAAAACAGCTAAACCGGGCTCTTGGATCATTATTTTAGGCATTCCCATAAAAGGGATAAATTTACCAGGAATGAGAGTGATCATGAACGAAATAAAAATTTTTCCATCCATTATGTATAGCTCAACTGATGGAGTTAAAGATTTTACGATTGCCGCAAAAGTCCTTGCAGCTCAGCCCGAAATCGGTAAAAAAATTATAACCCATCGCTTTAATCTTGATGAAGCAGAAGATGCATTTGCTATTGCAGGCGATAAAAACTCTAAAAGCATAAAAGTAGTTTTTGATCCAACATTAACTTAGTGCTGATATACGATCCTCTTTTTTATGCTGTATCTATACCTGCTGTATTGTTATACGGTATTGCAAAAGGTGGTTTTGCAGGTCCATTAGCTATTTTAGGGGTTCCTTTAATGTCATTGGTAATTTCACCTTTACAGGCAGCTGCGATACTTCTTCCAATACTTTGTGTACAAGACATGATCAGTATATATAGTTATCGCAAAAGTTTTCATCTACAAAATCTATTAATCCTTCTACCAGCAGCTGTGATTGGCATATTGCTTGGTTTTTTTTGGTTTAGTTTTTTATCGGAAGATAATATAAGGATATTTTTAGGAATTTTAGCTATCGTCTTTTCTTTAAATTATTTCTTTTTTTCTAAAGCTTCACAAACAACAACAGTTTCTATAACCAAAGGATCTATTTGGGGTGCTATTTCTGGCTTCACAAGTTTTGGTATTCATGCAGGAGGTCTGCCTTATAATATTTATATGCTCCCTCAGAAACTTGATCACAGAGTTTATGTGGGAACAGGTGCAATTTTCTTTGGCTTAGTTAATTTAATTAAAATATATCCATATTATCTTTTAGACCAATTAAGAATAGAAAACATTACAATTGCATTGTTTTTGATGCCATTTGCTCCTTTAGGTTTTTTTATAGGATACAAGTTAACTCAAAAAATAGACGGTGAAAAATTTTATGCATTAACTTATGCATGTTTATTAGTAATAGGAATAAAATTACTCATGGATGGAATATAAATGTACGCAGTAACTATAAGACAATATGGTGATGAATCTGCTTTAAAGTTAGAGCATGATTTTAATGTACCAGAGCCTAAACCTAATCAAGTGCTAGTTAGGGTGAACGCCTCATCAGTTAATCCAATCGATCTTATGAAGCGCGAAGGTTATGGAAAAGCTATCTTTGAAAAACAAAGAAAAGACAGATTTCCCTGGGTATTAGGTTCAGATTTTTCTGGAACAATTGAAAAATTAGGTTCGAAAGTAGATAAATTTCGTTTGGGCGATGCAGTTTGGGGTTGTACTTCAAATGCCAATTCTGGAACCCATGCAGAGTTCGTCTCCATAGACATCGATGAAGTAACTCTCAAACCTAAAAACTTAACCCATATAGAAGCTGCCTCTTTACCTTATGTAGCTTTAACAACTTGGTCCGCTTTAGTGAGATGGTCAGGACTTCGTCCTAATGATTTAAATGGCAAGAAGGTCTTCATCCAAGGCGGAGCAGGTGGTGTAGGGTGCTTTTCTATTCAGTTGTTTAAGAGTTTGGGTTGTGAGGTTGCAACTACGTGCAGCTCCAAAAATATTCCATTGGTTGAATCCCTAGGTGCTGACCATGTAATAGACTATAACAAAGATAACTTTTATGAAGTATTGAATGATTACGATATTGCTTATGACCTGCTTGGAAGTAATGTTTTAGAAAATTCTTTAGAAAAATGTTGTCAAATTCTAAAAACTGAATCAAGCTCACACTACATAACACTTACTCACCCTTTAGTGAATACGCTTGATTCCAAAGGACTCATACTTGGCGCACCTCATGCCTTGTATTTACGTCATAAACAAAAGAAGCAATTTAATCCAATTAATGTCCATTGGTCTATTTATAGACCAAGCCTCTCAGGTCTTGAACAGCTAACTTCATTAGTTGAAGATCAGTCTATTAAGCCCATAATAGATTCAATTTATAATTTAAAAGAATTAAATAGAGCCCATGAAAAGGTCGCTACAGGGCATGTCAGTGGCAAAGTTGTAATAGATCATATTCAAAATGACTAAACTTAGTGTCAATGTAAATAAAATTGCGTGGTTAAGAAATGCAAGAGGTGAGAATAGACCTAATCTGCTAGAAACATCTAAAGTTTTAGTTGATTGCGGAGTAGACGGATTAACGGTTCATCCTAGACCTGATTTAAGACACATCACTCCGGATGATGTTTATGATCTCAGTAACCTTTGTAAAAACTCTAATATTGAATTTAACATTGAGGGAAATCCTTATTCTGAGAAATCAAAAGACTATCCTGGTTTTATCCAGCTTGTAAATGAGATAGAACCTGATCAATGCACCTTAGTGCCTGATGCGCCTGATCAACTAACTTCTGATCATGGTTGGCAAATAGACGGTAAGGACCATAACGTATTAATAAATATTATTGAAGAATTGAAAACGGATAAAACAAGAGTAAGTCTGTTTGTCGATCCTGATATAAAACAAATAGAAAATATAAAATCCATTGGCGCTAATAGAATTGAACTATATACAGGTCCTTATGCCTTAAATCCTATCTTAGAGGTTCTATCAAGTTATGAGACGTCTTATAACTATGCAAAATCTATAGGCTTAGATGTTAATGCAGGTCATGACTTAGATCTGGAGAATCTTAAGCCTTTTCTTGATAGAGCTCCTGTTGATGAGGTTTCTATTGGGCATGCATTAATATCAGATGCTTTGATTGATGGTCTAGATACTGTAACTAAGAAATATCTAGATTTATGTAAATAATGTAAAATAAACCTATGACAGTATTAGAAGAATTAGAAAAACAAGTTAAAGATAATCCAGTACTTTTATACATGAAGGGATCGCCAGATGCCCCTCAATGTGGATTTTCCTCAAAAACATCACAAATTTTAATCGAGTGTGGAAAACCGTTCTCCTTTGTTGATATTCTCTCCAATCCTGAAATAAGAGCAAATTTGCCTCAATTTTCCAATTGGCCTACTTTTCCTCAATTGTTTGTTAATGGTGAACTTGTTGGAGGTTGCGATATTATTACTGAGTTACATGAAGCAGGTGAGTTGCAAGCAATTATTGATTCTGCTGAAGTAACAGATCAAGGGTAATTAATTTTTAATTATTCTCTTGAAAAGTTTCAGCTAATATTTTTATATGTGAAGGTCTGGTTCTGCAACAACCAGCCACAATTGTAGCTCCTTCTTCGACCCAAATTTGAGTTTCTTGCGCATATTCTCTTTCAGTTATGGTAGTTGCAGACGACCAATGATCCTCTTCAGGTCTGTCTGATCTATCCTCTTTACTTATTTCAATTTTTTCTGAATTTCCATAACCACCTATTCTCTTATCTGTTAAGGATCGTAACTCTCTTATGCCCTCCGTTATCAAATTAACACCACCACAATTAATAAGATAAGCATCACATTTTAAATCAGATACTGCATTAAAAGCTTCCGTTATAGTCTCGCCACTAGGCAAGGTATTTTGATTCCCATATAAAGTCCAACCGAGCCATTTTTGAGAATTTGAATTCTGTATAGCTGCTAATGCACTTCTTGCTTCAGTGCTGTGAGACATAGTTTCACAAATAATAATATCAACATTATTTTCTAAAATTGATGCAAGTTCTCTGTACATTGAATCCATAGAAATAGAATCTAAAATTAAATCAGAACGGTAGCTTGTTTCTAATGGAGGAAGAGAAGCTGCTAATAAAATATCTTTTCCTGATTCTTGTATCGCTTCTTTAGCTATTTCCAAGGACTTAAGAGTCAGATCTTCCAATTGATCTAACATATCTGCTCTTTTTAAAATAGGTTGAGTGACGGCATAATTGTTAGCAATTATAAATTCAGCACCTGCTTTAATATAATCTTGATGAATTTCTTTTATGATAGATGTATTTTCAGTTAAGGCTAGTGCAGACCATATCGACTCAACATGGGAGGGCACTTCAACTCCTCTCATTCTGAGCTCTGTTCCCATACCACCATCTCCAATAAGTATTTTTGACATTTAATTGATTCGCTTTCTTTAAATTTTAAATAATTTATTAAGATAATCCAGAACAATATTTGGCTCTTCCATCATCATAGAATGTCCAGATCCTCGTACCTCTTCAATCAGAGGGTCTTTAAAGTTATCAATTAAGTTTTGGGCTTTAACTCTAGGTGTCAAAAAATCATTTGATCCTAGAATGAGTTGAACATCAGCTGTTACTTTTTGAGCTTTTTCTAATCCGTCATCAAACTCTGAACAAGCCTTAAGATCTTTGTATATGACTCCTTTCTTGCTTTGCTGCATTAATCGTTTAGTGGATTCTGTCATCCACATTCCAGGGTTTTTACTTCCTCCCAGTCTAGAAGAATAACTGTACCCCATGAAGGTAAGAATATTTATCGCAACTTGGGGATTACTTTTTGCCGATTCTAGTAATGCTTCATTGACTTGCATAGGGAAAGCAGTTCCTATCATGGATAATGCATTAACTCTGCTTGGATGACTTGATGCCATCTCGAGTGCTATTAAAGAACCCATGCTATGTCCTACAATAGAACAGCTTGCTATTGAATGCTTATCTAAGAAGTTATAAATATAATTTGAAAGTTTGCTTATAGAATCTAAAGGCTTGTCTACATTTTTTCCGTGTCCAGGAAGATCAATTGATATTACTTCTCTTTTTTTTCTAAGATAGTGCCTTACTGGTAAAGTCCAAACGGTATGGTCCATGCCTGTACCATGTATAAAAATAATAGGTTCACTATTTTTATTAATTTTTGTAGTTGGATAATGATACATATTACCTGTTAGCCCGTTTCAGAGCTTCGTCTAAATCTTCTTTAAGATCATTAATATCTTCTATACCGATAGAAAGTCTAACTGTATCCTCAGTAATACCAGCTTTTTTTAATGAAGGTTTATCCATCCTAAAATGTGTTGTACTTGCTGGATGTATTACTAGAGATTTCGCATCACCTACATTTGCAAGATGAGAAAATATATTAAGGGATTCAATAAATTTTTTACCAGATTCAAAACCTCCCTTGATCTCAAAAGTGAAAACAGCTCCACAACCTTTAGGAAGGATTTTTTTAGCTAATTCATGATCTGGATGATTATCTAATTCTGGGTATGAAACACTTTTTACAGCATCATGTTTTGATAGAAATTCAACTACTTCGCGTGTATTAGAGACATGTCTTTCCATTCTTAAACTGAGCGTCTCTAAACCTTGCAATATTAAAAAGGCAGTATGTGGGCTCATACATGCACCGAAATCTCTTGCTCCCTCTTTTCTTGCTCTATTTATGAAGGCAGCAGGTCCAAATTCATCTACGAACTTCATATCATGAAATCCTTTATAGGGTTCATTTAAAGTTTTAAATTGTTTATTTGAACTCCAATCAAAATTCCCGCTATCTACCAATAGACCACCTATTACCACTCCATGACCAGATAGGAATTTAGTTGCAGAGTGGAATACTATGTCAGCTCCATAACTAAAAGGTTTCATTAAATAAGGCGTTGTAAATGTTGAATCTACCAAAAGAGGTACGTTTTTTTTATGAGCTATATCTGATATTTTTTCTATATCCATTACATCTAGACCAGGATTACCTAATGTTTCACCAAAAACTAAACTCGTATTCTTTTGTATCGCATCTCTAACATTTTTAGCTTTCCTGAAATCAACAAAACTAGTTGTTATTCCAAAACGGGGAAGGGTGTACTCTAGTAAATTATGACTTCCTCCGTATAGACTTTTTGAGGCGACAATATGTGAGTTTTTACCAGCAATAGCTGTAATTGCCAGAAAAAGGGCTGCTTGACCACTAGCTGTTGATATAGCACCGATCCCGCCATCCATGGAGCTTATTCGTTCTTCCAGTACTGCATTAGTTGGATTTGTAATTCTAGAGTAAACGTGTCCGGCTCTCTCATTATTAAAAATACCAGCTGCTGTTTCTGAATCTGGAAATACAAATGATGAAGTTTGGTAGATAGGCGTTGCTCTTGCTCCAAACTCTGGATCAGGCTTACTGCCTGCATGCAAGGACAGAGTCTCTAAATTAAGATCCTTAGGTTTTTTCATAATTTTTTAATTCTTTCATGATAGAAATTGCCATTAAAGGATATACCAGCATTAATGGCAATGAAGTTATTAATATTAAATCTAGAGCAACACTATGATCTGAATATAAAACCAAAGTTCCTGGTAATATTCCTAAAATTATTGCCCAGCCTAGCCTTAAATTTCTATGAGGATTATTTAATCGGCCATCAGTTTTCAGCACATGATAGGAAATTACATATGACATTGAATCGTAAGAAGTAGTAATGAACACTACAGTGATTAAACAAAAAATAAATAACATCAAAGAACTGAGAGGAAGACTGCTGATAACATTAATAGCTGTCTCAGCATGACCAAATTCCTTCATATCATTAATAACGTTTATATTTCCATTCAGCTCTCCATTCATTGCATATCCACCTAAGATTAAATAAAACAGCCAGGTACCTATAGTACCGAATATGAGCATTCCAAATATGATTTGCCTTAAATTCCTTCCTTTAGAAATTCTTGCTATAAATAATCCCACTAAAGGCCCAAATGCAACCCACCAAGCCCAATAAAAAATTGTCCATTCTTTTGCAAATTCAGACTGTTCATTTATTCCAAGAGTGCTCATATTCCAAAAATATTTAAAGGAATAATGAATTCCAGATACAGAAATATCAATCAGGCTAGAAATGTCTGTTGATAAAAGGATTAAAGCTAGAAATAGTAGTGCCAAAGACAGATTGAAATTACTTAAAGTCTTAATTCCTTTATCCAGGCCCCTATAAACACTAAATCCAAACAAACTCACACATAGACAAATAACACCAATGTCTAAAGATAAACTATTGTTAATATCAAATAAATTGCTAAATCCGCTCGATAACATAGGTATGTAGGATCCTATTGTTCCGCCAGCTGCACCAACAGTTGAAAGTATAAATATTAAATCAATAAATCTACCAAAAATTGATGATTCAATATTTTTAAAGCCCAATCCTCTTAGGCTAGAACTTAATCTGAGTGAATTTAGATTATATTTATAAAAAGCAATTGAAAGAGCGATTGCAGGTATGCCATATATAGACCATGCGCTTATACCCCAGTGAAAAAGGCCATATGCAGTTGCTAAAGCATAAGATTCTTTTGAAAGGGGATCTACACCAAATTGAGGTATTTCTACGTAATAGGACCACTCTACACTTGACCAATAAATTATTCCGCCTCCAATACCAGAACAAAACAACATACCTATCCAACTGAAATATGAAAACTCTGGTTTAGCGTTATATCCTCCTAATTTGTATCTTCCATACTTTGAACAACTAATGATAATTAAAAAAAGAAAGCACAATAATGTTAAAACCAGATAAGAAGATCCAAATATTTGTGTGATAAAAGCATAGGTTCTTTGTATGCTTAATTTAGCAAAATTCGAATCAATTAAAATAAATGCAGCAGTTATGAAAACAGATAAAACACTAATTATTAGTGTAGTTCTGTCAATACTATATGATTTCAATAACTTATTTATTTGATCCATAGTTAGAGGATAACCGCGTGTGTTTATAAAAGAAATAAGCGCATACCTAAAGTCAGAGGAAATTAAAATAGACTAGGTATACAATAGCCTTCGAATTATGAGCGAAAAGCAAATTAAAAAAATAATATTGGCCTATTCAGGTGGGTTAGATACAACTGTAATACTTCATTGGCTTAAAGATCAATACGATGCAGAAGTGATAGCTTTCACTGCTGATATTGGTCAAGACCATGACCCAGAACTAGTAAGAGATCGAGCTGCATCCATAGGCGCTTCAAAGATTATTATTGAAGATCTTAAAGAGGAATTCACTAAAGAGTATATTTTTCCTATGTTTAAAGCAAACACACTCTATGAAGGCGAGTACTTGTTAGGAACTTCTATAGCAAGACCATTGATTAGTAAGAGACTAGTAGAGATAGCTGAAGAAGAGAGTGCAGATGCAATTGCTCATGGCGCAACTGGCAAAGGCAATGATCAAATAAGATTTGAAATTGGTTCTTATTCTTTAAATCCAGAAATTCAAGTAATAGCACCATGGAGAACTTGGGATTATTCTTCAAGAGCCGATTTAGTTGATTATTGTAAGCTTCATCAGATTGAAATTGATGCCAGTCCGGACGAACCACTATATTCTACTGATGAGAACTTGCTACATACTTCTTACGAAGGTGAAATTCTTGAAGATCCATCAATCAAAGCTCCTGACGAAATTTGGCAAAGAACAGTAGCGCCTGTTAACGCACCTGATGTAGAAGAGATTATAACTATAGAATTTAAACAAGGAGAGCCAGTTTCTATTGATGGCAATCAATACACACCCTCTAATTTATTAACTCATCTGAATTCCCTTGCTGGCAAACACGGAATTGGCAGACTCGATTTAGTAGAAAATAGATTCACCGGAATGAAATCTAGAGGATGTTATGAAACCCCTGGAGGCACTATACTTTTAAAGGCTCATAGAGCTATGGAGTCAATCACTTTGGATAGTCAAGCAGGTCATCTTAAAGATGATCTAATGCCTAAATATGCACAATTAATTTATGATGGGTTTTGGTGGAGTCCTGAAAGAGAAGCCCTCCAGGCACTAATCGATAAAACTCAAGAGTTTGTAACCGGTTTCGTCGAATTGTCTTTATATAAAGGAAACTTATCAATTTTAGGAAGATCGTCCGATTTCAGTCTTTATGATTCAAAAATAGTAACTTTTGAAGATGATGAAAATGCATACAATCAAGCAGATGCAACTGGATTTATTAAAATCAATTCATTAAGGCTAAGGCAGATTGCAAAAAGGAATCGAAAATCTAATCAGTAACGCCTAACTTCTTCTGAAGTTTAGTATTCGAGGTTGTATATCCAAAAGGGACTCTTTCGCCTGGATTACTTCTCCTAAAGGCTTCTTGAACTGCCAGAGTCGTTTCGTGAAACCCGCATAATATCAAATCGAGCTTACCTGGATAATCATTTATATCTCCGACCGCAAATAAACCTTTAATCGAAGTTTCATATTTTTCTGTATCAACTGAAATCTTTTTATCATTCATATCGATTCCCCACTCAGCAATAGGTCCCAATTTTTTGTTTAATCCAAATAAAAAAAGAATTTCATCGCAAGGTATAGTTTCTATTTCCTTATTATCAAAATTCTTAACAACAACACCTTCAATACATTCTTCACCAATTAAATCTTCTATGACATAAGGAGTTTTTAATTCTACTTTACCTTCAGTTACTAATTTTCTCATTTCTGCTTC
>MDSV01056757.1_pt1 | contig 21498 bp, 16 predicted proteins | sample 810851 | NCBI WGS metagenome assembly MDSV01 (sample SAMN05326640, study PRJNA326480) | marine metagenome | isolation source: seawater | place: Atlantic Ocean: North East | collected 2012 | reverse complement strand
GATTAATTCTGAATGCGTACCTTTTTCAACAATTTTTCCATTGCTAATAGTTATAATTTCATAAGCATCTACAATCGTAGAGAGCCTATGCGCAACGATAATTGTGGTTTTTCCTTTTGTAAGTTCTGATAGAGCTTTTTGTATTTTTTTTTCTGATTCGGTATCAAGAGATGATGTCGCTTCATCAAAAAGAATTATTGGTGCATTTTTTAGAAATGCTCTAGCTATTGAAATCCTTTGTTTTTGTCCTCCGGAAATTTTGGATCCTGACTCTCCAACAATTGTATTAATCCCATCTGGTAATTGCTGAATGAAATCCATACAATAAGCTTTATCTGCTGCATTCATTACTTCATCTTTAGATGCTCTTTCCTTGCCGTAGCAAATATTGTCATAAATAGATAAGTTAAAAAGGTTTGCATCTTGTGTAACAAAAGAAATGTTTTTTCGGAGTGAGCTAATCTTAATAAGTCTTGTATTTTGACCATCTATGAGTATATCACCTTTTTCAGGTTCTATAAATCTAGGAATTAAGTTCAATATAGTTGATTTTCCTGCGCCAGAATGTCCGACTATTGCAATTTTTTTTCCAAATTTTGCAGAAAAATTTATATCATTCAAAGTTTCTTTTTCTCCAAATGAAAAAGAAACATTTTTGAAATCTACTTGTCCATTTTTAATGGCAAGATCTTTTGAACCCGGCTTGTCGCATATTTGATTTTTTAAATCTAGAATATTGAATATTCTATCTGCTGCAGCAAGACCTTCTTGCAAGGAAGTATTTAGGTTAGCTATTGATCGAAGTGGTTGATAAGATAGACCTAAAGCTGTAATGAAGGTAATAAACTGTCCGGCTGAAAGTCTATTGGAGGTTTCTTCAAAACCAGCGGCATAAATAATAACCATTGCAGTAAACACGCCTCCCAAGACCTCTATTAAAGGAGTAGCAGATGCCCTAGTTCTTATAACTCTAAACATAGCTCTGAGTCTCTTCTCATTAGCCTCTCTGACTTTTTTGGTTTCTTTGATCTCATTGGTATATAATTTTATTTGTCTTAGGTTAATGAATGCTTCATTTAAAAGCGAACTAAAGTCACTAGTTTTTTCTTGATTTTGTATTGAGGCTTTTCTCATTCGTTTCCCAATTTTCTTCACGGGAAAAAAACTTATTGGAAACCCTATGGTAGCTATTAATGCAAGTTGCCAGTCCGTAATATAAAGCAAAATAATTAAAAAAATTAAAGTCAGGAGGTCTTTGGAGATTCCAGTAATGGATTTGGTTAATGCCTCTCTTAATAAATTAGCATCATTCAAAAATTTAGATATTAGAGCGCCAGAAGCGTTTTTTTCAAAGAATGTAAGATCTGAATTCACTAACTTAATAAATAGATTGTTTTGTACTTCTGCTATAATTCTTTGTCCAAAAACTCCCATAATAAATGATTGAGAAAAAGTCGCTATTGCTTTTATTATGGCAATAAGTAGAAAAAGAAGTGGTATAATTATTATACTGGTTGTGTCTCTTTCAACTAATACTCTGTCAATTAGTGGTTCCATTATTTTTGCATATGCAGCTGTAGTTGCTGCAATAACAAGCATAGAAAAAATTGCTACTAATAACTTCCATTTATGTGTCATCACATAACCAGTAACCAGCCTTTTTATGAGATACACACTAGGTCTATTATTTATATCATTTCTATATTCGTTCAAAATTTACTCACAAAAATTTCTATTATTTATATATTTAGTGTAGAATACATATATTAAAATATAAGGCAAAATAAGAATAAAATATATTAACTATTTAAAGGAGAATAGGATTTTTACTGAAAAGCTATATTCCAGCTGCCCGCATGATTGTCCAAGCCAATGCGCCATTGAAGTTGAAAGAATTAATAAATCTATGATTGGAAAAGTTCGTGGTTCTAAAACTCAAAAATATACAGATGGGGTAATATGCGCAAAAGTAGCAAGATACTCAGAAAGAGTTCACCATGATGAGAGATTGCGGGTTCCGTTAATTCAAATGGGAGCTAAAGGAGAGTCAAATTTTACACCAATCTCTTGGGATGACGCTCTGGGAGAGATAGCTGAGAGGTTTGAGTATGATAGTGCTAAATATGGTTCTGAGTCTGTTTGGCCTTATTACTATGGTGGAACAATGGGATATGTTCAAAGAGATGGTATAAATAGACTTCGTCATGAAATGAATTATTCAGGTATGGCTAAAACTATCTGCGCTTCTATAGTTACAGCAGGATGGTCAGCTGGTGTTGGTGCCTCAATAGGAACGGCGCCAGAGGAAATATCAGAATCTGATCTTATTATAGTATGGGGTACTAATATAGTTTCTACCCAGGTTAACGTTATGCATCACATTACAGCAGCGAGAAAGAAAAGAGGGGCAAAATTAGTAGTAATTGATCCATACAAAAATCAAAGTGCATTAGTAGCTGATAAATTTTTATGTATAAATCCTGGCACGGATGGAGCGCTAGCTTTATCTATGATGAATATTTTATTTTATAATGGTTTTTTTGAAAAAAATTTTTTAAGTAATTATACTGACTATCAGTCAAGTTTTGAGAAAATTATTTTAGGAAAAGATTCAAAATGGGGTGAAGATATAACCGGAATACCAGCAAAAGATATAGAAGAACTTGCTTTAGAATATGGAAAAGTAAAAAAGGCTTTTATTAGGGTTGGGTATGGCCTATCAAGGCATAGGAATGGAGCAGCATCAGTGCATTCTATTTCTTGCCTCCCATCAGTAACTGGCAAATGGTTTGAAACTGGTGGAGGAGCCTTGTTATCAAATTATGATGTATACAGTATAGACAAAACTTTAATCGAAGGTTTAGACCTTAAGGATAGAAGTATTAGAATGTTAGATATGTCTCAAATAGGTAGGATCCTAAATAACTATTCCGATGAATTAAAGGGTGGTCCACCTGTAATGTCGATGCTAATACAAAATACTAATCCGATGGTTGTAGCTCCTGAACACAACTTAGTAAGGAAAGGTTTTGAGCGAGAAGACTTGTTTGTGTGTGTGCATGACCAATTTTTAACTGAAACAGCAAAAATGGCAAATCTAGTTTTGCCAGCTACAACTTTTTTTGAACATGATGATATATATGTAGGGGGTGGTCATTCTTATCTTCAATTAGGGAAACGAATTATTCAACCAGTAGGATTATCAATCAATAATCATGATCTTATTTGTAAGCTTGCAAAACGCCTTGGAGCTAAACATGAGGGTTTTAGTTTTTCTGTTGAAGAAATTATTGATAGGACACTAATACTTTCTGGTTATCCTGATCTTGATAGATTAGATAAATTAAAATGGATAAATTGTCAGCCTTCTAAAAATATATCTAATTTTAAAGAAGGATTTTTTACTAATGACAAAAAATTTCATTTTTTTCCTGATTGGGAAAAATTAGGTCCGGATGGAAAAATTATGAATAACTTTCCTGACCATTTAGAACTGCAGGACCAAATTAGTAAAGATTTTCCATACAAGCTAGTAACTGCGCCAGCTAGAAATTTTTTAAATTCAACCTTTACGGAGACAAAATCATCTAGGGAAAAAGAAATTAGACCCGAAGTAATGGTTCACTCCAAAATTGCAAAGGCGCTTAAAATTAAAAATGGGCAAATAGTAAAATTAGGAAATAGGCAAGGTGAAGTTAGAATTCATGCAAAGATTTTTGATGGTGTTAATAGAAATGTACTCGTTGTTGAGAGTTTATGGCCAAACAATGCATTTATTGATGGAAGAGGAATAAATGTTTTAACCAGTGCTGATTTCGTTCCACCTAATGGTGGTGCTGCATTCCATGATACAGCAGTTTGGCTTAGAGTTGAATAAAAGAATTTAAAATATATTTATGTATATGTTTGTTAGCTACAATTAAATTAGGATGCAAAATATCTCTTTTGTTATACCTAAGAATTTTGCCATATTTACTTGTTACAACCCCTCCTGCTTCCGAAACTAATAAATCCCCTGCAGCTATATCCCAATCAGATTTATTTGAGAGGGTAACTGTTGCATCATAATCTCCTTTTGCAACCAATGCCATTCTGTAGGCAATAGAATTAACAAAACTAAAGTTAATGCTTTCAGAAATTTTTTTACTCCGAAAAAGGCTACTGTTTGATAAAAAATGACTTTTATTTATATCTTTATTTGAAGAAACGAAAATTTTTTTTTCATTTAAATAAGCTCCTTCACCTTTTGTTGCTTCAAATAGTTCTTCAGTAATTGGGTTATAAATAGCTCCAATTAATGGCTTTGACATATGAACTAGTGCAATTGAAATTGTAAATTCAGGTTTTTTATCTATAAATGCTTTAGTTCCATCAATAGGGTCTATAATCCAAACATAATTTTTATTCAATCGTTCAGGTCTTTCTTCTGATTCTTCTGAGAGCCATCCATAATTTATTCTTTTGTTTCCTAAATTATTCAATAAATATTTATTTACTTCGTAATCAGCCTCTGTAACTGGATTATTAGGAGATTTTTCCCATTTTTTAAAATTCGTCTTGAAGTAATTCTTGGCTATTTTCCCAGCATTAATTATTGATTCGCGTATTAGACCTTTATCGTCCTTTAAACTAAAAGTTACCAAATTAATTTCCAGCTACTGTCATATTTTCGATTAAAATTGAAGGAGAATTAGTTTTATTTTTGAAATTAAGGTCGTTTGCAGGTGTAATATTAGCGAACATCGAAATTAAATTTCCTGCTACAGTTATTTCACTTACAGGAGATGAGATTTTACCATTTTCAATTAAGAAGCCAGCTGCACCTCTGCTGTAGTCTCCATTTACAGTATTTACGCCCATCCCAATTAACTCAGTAACATAAATTCCTTTTTTTATTCCATTCATAAGTTGATCTACAGAAGAGTCTCCTGATTCAAGGTATAAATTAGAAGTAGAGGGGAATGGAACACTTGAGACGCCTCTTGATGCATGGCCATTTGTTTTTAATCCGAGTTGACGAGAGGAAGATAAATCCAAAATCCAATTATTCAGCACTCCGTCTGAGACTAAATTAATTTTTTTACATTCAATAGCTTCGCCATCAAAGGGTCTTGAGCCCAGTCCTTGAGGAACTAGGGGGTCATCTATAATATTTATACCTTTTTTAAATATACTTTGATTTAGTTTTTCTGATAAAAAACTGGTATTTTTGGCTATCGATTGGCCATTAATAGCGCTGGAAAAATGACCTAATAAGCTTGATGCTACCCTCCAATCAAAAAGAACAGGTATTTCTGCAGAATCAATTTTTATCGGCTTTAATCTTTTTATAGCTCTCTTAGCTGCATTAATCCCCACGTTTTCTGGTTTATCAAGCGAGGAGTTTAGTCTTGCTACAGAATAGTCATAATCCCTTTCCATTTCGGACCCACTACCAGCTATAACGGCTGCTGAAATTGAGAACATCGATCCAGAATATGACCCATAAAAATTATGAGAATTTGCTAAAGCAACTGTTGATTTACTCCAGGATGATTCCCCTCCTTCAGAATTATTAATTTCTTTTAATGATAAAGCAGCGTCTTCCGCTTTTGCAGCTTTTTCATATAACCAATCCGAATCTGGTTCAAAATTATCAATAAGATTTAGATCTTTCCAATTTTTAACAATAGACTCGGATTCGCTAATTCCAACATATGGGTCTTCTGGCGCTATCTTTGCCATTTCAATTGCCCTATCAATTAACTCATTTACACCTTCATCTGATTTATCGCTTGATGATACAATTGATTGTCTTTTACCTATAAATACCCTTAATCCAAAGCTATTTGACTCTGATCGTTCAAGGTCTTCACGTTTTCCAAGTCTTTGCGATATGCTTAAGGACTGATTTATAACTCCAATTGCATCAGCTGAATTTGCACCTCTTTTTGTTGCTTTTTCAATAATTTTAGATAAAAAATTTGTAAGCTGATTTTCGTTATTAGTATTATCGTTCATTATCATTCCCAAATATATTAAAGTTGCAAATTTATTAGGTTAATCCCATATATTCTTTCCAGATCCTGGTAAGCCCAGTTTATGCCATTTTGAATTAACTAACTCAATAATATCTTTCTCCATTTTTATTTTAGTACCCCAGTTTCTATTAGTTTCGGGGGGTAACTTATTAGTTGCATCAAGACCTATTTTTGATCCTAGTCCGTCTTTTGGTGATGCAAAATCTAAATAATCAATGGGTGTGTTTTCAATTAATGTTATATCTCTTGAAGGATCCATCCGTGTTGAAATTGCCCATATTACGTCAGACCAATCTCTAATATTTATATCATCATCAACAATAATTATCCATTTTGTATACATAAATTGCTTTAAGTAAGACCAAACTCCCATCATAATTCTTTTAGATTGACCAGGATAATTTTTTTTGATTGAAACTACTGCAAATCTGTAGCTGCAAGCTTCTGGAGGCAGCCAGAAATCAATAATTTCAGGAAATTGTTGCTGTATCAAGGGGACAAATATTTCATTTAAAGCCTCTCCTAAAATTGAAGGTTCATCAGGAGGTCTGCCTGTGAAAGTGGATAAAAAAATTGGCTTACTCCTCATGGTGATAGCTGTCACTTTAAAAATAGGAAATTTTTCGACACTGTTGTAGTATCCTGTATGGTCTCCATATGGTCCTTCGTTAGCTAGTTTATGAGGTAAAATATGACCCTCTAAAATTATTTCAGCATTTGATGGAACATTGATAGGTACTGTTATTGCCTTCACTAGTTCTACTTTTTTTTCTCTTAAGAAACCTGCGAATTGATATTCGCTTAAACTTTCTGGAGTTGGAGTAACAGCAGCTATCATTGTAGCTGGATCAGCTCCAATCGCTACAGCAATGGGCATTGGCTCATCTGGATTTTCTTTTGTCCAATTATAATAATGTTGAGCGCCGCCTCTATGTTTTAACCATCTCATAATTAGAGTGTCTTTGCTCAATAGTTGCATTCTATAAATACCAATATTGTATTTCTCTTTACTGTCTTTAGTGATTACTAATGGCCAAGTAAAAAGAGGAGCAGGTTCTCCGGGCCAACAAGTTTGAGCTGGTAATTTACTTAGATCTACATCTTCATCTTTGAAAATTTTTTCTTGGCATTTGGCTTTGGACACAATTGACGGCTTCATATTGAGTACTTTTTTTAAGAGCGGCAACATATTAATAGCTTCTTTCCAGCCTTCTGGTGGTTCAGGTTGCCTAAGAAAAGCAAGGGTTTTCCCAAGCTCTCTAAATTGCTCAGGTCTTTTATTTATACCCATAGCTATTCTTTGGATACTTCCAAAAATATTTGTAAGGACTGGAATTTCACTTTCCACACCATTGCCATTAATAGGCCTTTCAAATAAAAGTGCAGGACCACGTTCAGATAGAACACGTGATTGTATCTCGGTCATTTCAAGAACAGTGGAAACAGGTTCTTTTATCCTAATAAGTTCTTCTTTTTTTTCTAGAAAATCAATGAAATGATTTAGATCATTAAACGTCATAAACTTAAAATCCTATTTCAAAATTACTTTAACTGGGTTGACAACAAATCTTTATTTAGACCAAAGTGTGGTATGAATAATGAAAAAATCTCAAAAATACTAAATAGAGCCAAAGATTATCCATATCAACGGCCCAATGGTTCTTTTTTACTAGAAAGTGATAGAATAGTCGAATTAAAAGGAAGAGTTTTAGACGGGGATCTGGCTAAATTTATTCCAGTTTTAGCTTATGGGTCAAATGCTTCCCCAGAGCAATTAAGAAGAAAGTTAAACCCAATTAAAGAGCCTATTGCCGTGTTGTCTTCAACATTGAGAGATATAGATGTTGTTTTTTCTGGCCAATTCTCTAGATATGGTTGTATACCGGCTACTCTGGCTAGGTCTAAAGGAACAATGCTCTATACGCATGTTGTTTTGCTTACAAAAAAGCAATTATCTCTAATTCACAAAACAGAATTACCGGAATATCGATATGGAGAGTTACAGCAACCAATAATTATTGATAGATTGGGTTTTAGAGAAAGTATTAAAGCGTATATATTTGATTGGGGTTTTGTAAAAGATAAAAAATATATTGCTTTTGAAGAAGTGTTTGCAGAAAAAAGAAATTATCTATCATTAAATCACCCTGAATGCTTATCTCTAGCTATTAATGAAATTACTGATAAACAAATAAGCGTTGATGACTTTATAGTGCGACTTCTAGATGACAAAAATAAGTTGATAGAATTTAGGAATTTAATGAAAAAAAATTCAAAAAAAATTTCGCTTGATAATTTTAAGCAAGAATTACCCAAGCAATGAATTAATTTCCTATTAAAAAACCTATAAAAATTAACAAGCCAAATAAATTATTTGATTTAAATTTTTTTAAACAATCTTTTTTATTTTCGTTTTCCAATGTAATTATTTGCCATAAAATTTGTAAAACAGAAAAAATGAATATTATCCAAAAAAACCATTTTACTTTTATGATAATTGCGGAAATAAAAATTAAAATTAAAGAAAGTGAATAAAATATTAATAAAAATTGTTTTATTTTATTTTTACCTAAATATATCGCCGTAGATTTAATATCAGCTTTTATGTCATCATGAATATCAATAAGAGCGTATATAGTATCATATCCTAATGTCCAAAAAATTCCACTTAGATATAATAATAAACAGACAATAGATACATAGTTATTTATTTCTACAGATGCTAAAATTATTCCATAATTAAATGCTAAACCTAAAAAAAATTGAGGCCACCAAGTAATTCTTTTCATAAACGGGTATACAGCAACTAGTCCCAAAGATAGAATTCCATAAACAATTGTTAATTTTTCAAACTGAATTAAAATAATAAATCCAATTAAGCTTTGAATGATTAACCAGGAAATTGCTTGTGAAACAGATACTTGCTTTAATGGAAGAGGGCGCCGAGAAGTTCTTTCAACTTTAGCATCTAGTTTTCTGTCTACTAAATCATTAAAGGTACAACCTGCACCTCTCATTATAATTGCTCCTAAGAAAAATAAAAAATATAAATATATGCTTCCCAATTCATTTTCTAACTCAAGAGAAACGCTTAGACCCCACCATGATGGCCACATTAGAAGCCAAATACCTATTGGTCTATCAAAACGTGATAGTTTGATAAAAGGTAAAGATTTTTTCGGAAAAGAGTGTAATATAAAAGTAAATGAACTATCAGGTAAAATTTTATCACTGAAATCTTTTTTTTTCTTTCTCATTGTAATAATCTATTTTATGGCATTAATTAGAAATATAAGGCTTTTTATTGATCAAGAGATTGATGATAGCTCAAAAGTCAAATTACTCAATAGACATGTTAATTATTTAAAAAATGTTATGAGGTGCAATGATGGAGACATTGTCAGGATATTTAATGGCAAAAACGGAGAATGGCACTCAAAAGTTGAAGACATTCAAGGGAAAGCCTATTTAAACCCCTATAAAAAAATTTTAACCCAGAATTCTTATAAAGAAAAAGACGTATGGCTTATTTATTCTCTAATTAAAAATTCTAGAGCTAAATATTTAATTGAAAAAGCAACTGAATTAGGAGTTTCTAAGATTATTGCGGTTATATCTCTAAGATCGAATATTAAAAAGATAAATTTGGACAAAAATAAGTTAACCGCAATAGAGGCGGCAGAACAGTCGGGAAGACTAACTATTCCAGAGTTTGAATTTTATGAGTCTTATAGTGCTTTATTTTCTAAGTGGCCTAGGGAAAGATCAATTATTTGGGGCAATACAAATGCTAAAAATTTTGAAGAAAATAAATTTTCAGGAGTTGGAGGGCTTTTAATTGGTCCTGAGGGTGGTTTTGATCCTGAAGAAGTTAAATTATTTAATAAACTACCTAATTCTCATTCAATTTCTCTAGGAAATCTTGTTATGAGATGTGAAACTGCAGCTATGGCGATGTTAACAATATGGAGTTATGAAAATAATGCTTTTTAGATTCAATTTTAGTTTTGGTGTGTAATGAATGAAAATCTTATAGAAAATTATTCTCAGTTAATTGAATATCTAGAAAATGGTTGCAAATCTAAAGAAAACTGGAAAATCGGAACAGAGCACGAAAAGTTTGGATTTGTTAAAAAAACTTATGACCCATTAACATATTCTGGGGATCAAGGTATTTTGGTGATTTTAGAGAGCTTAGCTAAATTAGGATGGGAAAGAAAGTATGAGGGTGATAACATTGTCGCTCTTTCACTTCAGGGTCAATCCATAACTTTAGAGCCTGGAGGGCAACTTGAGTTGTCAGGAGCTCCATTAAATAATATTCATGAAACATGCAGAGAAGTAAATTCTCATTTAAAACAATTGAGAGGTATTTCAGAAAAGTTAGGTGTTGGTTTTATTGGTCTTGGTTTCCATCCCTATCTTAAGCTTGATCAAATTCCTTTAATGCCAAAAGCCCGCTACAAAATTATGAAAAATTACATGCCTAAAAAGGGTAAGCATGGTCTCGATATGATGTTTAGAACATGTACTGTGCAAACAAACCTTGATTACTCGTCCGAAGAAGATATGGTAAAAAAATTGAGAGTTTCTCTTGCTCTGCAGCCGCTTTCAACTGCTTTATTTGCTAATTCTCCATTTATTGAAGGGAAAGTTTCAGGTTTTAAATCCTTAAGGTCTCATGTTTGGTCAAATACAGATGATGATAGATGCGGCATGTTGCCATTTGTTTTTGAGAAAGGTATGAGCTTTCAAAAATATGTTGATTATGCATTGAATGTTCCAATGTATTTTGTCGTTAGAAATAAAAAATATATTGATGCGAAAGGCCAAACTTTTAATGATTTCTTAAACAGCTCTCTTGATTGTTTGCCAAATGAAAAACCTAATATAAATGATTGGGAGAATCATTTAAGCACTCTATTCCCTGAGGTAAGATTAAAAACATTCTTAGAGATGCGAGGAGCTGACACAGGTAGCTGGTCAAGTTTGTGTGCTAATCCCGCATTTTGGGTTGGGTTGCTTTACGATGAACAATCTTTAAACGATGCATATCAACTTATTTCTGAGTTCAATTTAGAAGATATATTGAAGATGAGAAAAAATGTACCGATTCATGGTTTGCATACTCAAATAAATGACAATTTTTCTATGAATGATTTGGCGTTCAAAGTCTTAGATATTTCTAAAAAAGGATTAAAGCGTAGAAAAGTTTTTGATGCTTCAGGCAATGATGAAAGTATTTTTATTGATACTTTAATAGAAAGGCAAAAAAAATTAGAGACGCCTGCTGATAAATTAATAAAATTATATAATACCCAGTGGGACAGTGATATTAACCATGTTTTTAAAGATGATATGGCTTAATTTGTATTGGTTCCTCCAACAGTTAGCCCGTCAATTTTCAAAGTGGGTTGCCCCACGCCAACTGGAACGCCTTGTCCGTTTTTACCGCAAGTTCCCACACCTGGGTCTAACTGCATATCGTCTCCAATCCCAGAAATCTTAGTTAGAATATCTGGGCCATTTCCTATTAATGTTGCGCCCTTAACAGGTCTCTCAATTTTTCCATTTTTTATTTCATATGCTTCAGTGCATGAAAAGACAAATTTTCCAGATGTGATATCAACTTGCCCTCCGCCAAAATTAACAGCATACAAACCATTTTTTACACTAGATATTAACTCAGCCTTTTTTTGGGAACCGCTATGCATATAAGTATTAGTCATTCTTGGCATTGGCATGTGTGCATATGACTCTCTTCTCCCATTGCCAGTAGGTTTCATATTCATTAGTCTAGCATTTAGTCTGTCATGCAAATAACCAGTAAGCATGCCATCTTCAATTAAAGGGGTACATTGTGTTGGAGTCCCTTCATCATCTATCGTTAGAGAGCCTCTTCTATCTTTTATGGTGCCATCATCGACAACAGTGACGCCTTTTGCGGCAATTTGTTTGCCCATTAATTCTGAAAAAGCAGATGTATTTTTTCTATTAAAATCCCCTTCTAAACCGTGACCAATAGCTTCATGCAGAAGAATTCCTGGCCATCCAGGACCAAGTATTACCGTCATTTCACCTGCTGGAGCTCCTACAGATTGAAGATTAACTGTAGCTTGTCTTATTGCTTCATCAACGCTTTCTTTCCAGAGGTTAGGGTCTATCCATTTTGACAATTCTGACCTTCCACCTATTCCATAAGATCCAACTTCTTGCTTATCTCCATCTCCGACTATTACTTGCACATTTAGTCTAACTAGAGGGCGAATATCAGAGTAGTAATCTCCATTTGGTCTAAATATTTTGATTGCTTGCCAAGAGCTTAGGAGTGAGGCAGAAACCTGTCTTACTCGATGGTCTTTTGACCTAGCATAATCATTAATTTTTTCAAGAACTTTAATTTTTTCACCGAAAGAGACTTCGTTAACTGGATTTATATTTGAGTATAACTTTTTATTAGTCCTATCTGGAGAAACCTCTGTTTTTCCGGAGTAGCCTGAGGACACCATTTGAATTGTGCTAGATGCGCGTTTGATTGAGGCATCTGTCATTTCAGAAGAATGGGCATATCCTGTTGATTCCCCTACGACACCTCTTAGGCCAAAACCACGGTCAATATCATAGTTTGAAGATTTGATTCTTCCATCATCGAAAACCACAGCATCTGACTGTTTATATTCTAGGAAGAGTTCACCGTCATCTAAATTTTTTAGAGCAGACTCTGTAAACTTTTTTAATTTATCATCATTTAAATCGGTATTGCTATAAAACTGTTTTTCAGGGAGGTAATTACTCATTTTCTTCACAAAATCCTCGTAAATATCTGTTTTTATTGAAAAATTTTATTTTTTTTATGTTATTGTTGGTTTTTTTATCAAATGAAACTCTAAAAAAGTATAATATAATTTTTTTTTTCAATCTAGGTGTTGAGTTATAAAAAAAATTATTTAAATCTATAGTATGTTGTTTTAAATATTTATTTGATACAGGGCTGGTTTTATAAGTCCTAATTATGTAAAACTTACATATATGGTTTTTTAGACAGTGGGAATAAGTATGTTGATTAAGAGAATTTTATCAGTAATAACCTCTTTCATAATTTTGTTTTCAGCGAATTCGGTTTTTGCTGAGCAAGCTGTTGGTGTTTCAAAGCCATGGCAAATGGGTTTTAGAGAGGCAGCGTCACCAGTTATGGAAAGGATAGTTGATTTTCATAATTTTTTGATGGTTATTTCAGTTGCGATTGCGGTTTTTGTAACAGTTCTCTTGGCCTATGTAATGATTAGGTTTCGGGCAAGTAAAAATCCTAATCCAAGTAAGAGAACACATAATACATTCATTGAAGTTACATGGACTGTTATCCCTATTATCATTCTCGTTGTAATGGCAGTGCCATCATTTCGGTTACTTTATTATCAGGACAAAGCAGTAAATCCTGAGATGACATTAAAAGCTATTGGTCATCAGTGGTATTGGTCCTATGAATATCCTGACCATGGTGATTTCGTTTTTGACTCTGTTATGATTGAAGAAGAAGACTTAAAACCTGGTCAAGAAAGACTCCTGCACACTGATAATGAAGTTGTTCTTCCTGTAAATACAAATATAAAAATTCTTGTTACTGCTGACGATGTAATTCATAACTGGGCTTTACCTAGTTTTGGTATAAAAATGGATGCTGTTCCAGGTCAGCTCAATGAAACTTGGGTAAATATAACGAAACCTGGAATATATTATGGTATGTGTTCCGAGTTATGCGGGGTAAGACATTCTTTTATGCCTATTACGATAAGGGCAGTGAGCAAGGAAAAGTTTGCATTATGGATTGAAGAGGCAAAGATAGAGTTTGCTAAAAATAAATCAGTTCCAAAGAATAATTTAACAAGTTCAGAAATTGAATTTGTATCATTAACTTCTAATTCGAAATAATAAGGTTAAATAAAAATGACTCATTCTACCGCTGAAGCGCTTCATGACCATAAGCCAAGTTTTGCAAGAAGATGGCTTATGTCAACAAACCACAAAGATATTGGAACTCTCTATATAATCTTTGCTATCTGTGCTGGAGTTGTGGGAGGTGCATTCTCTATATTGATGAGAATGGAGTTGCAGGCTCCAGGTATGCAATTTTTTGGAGAAAATTATCAGTTTTATAATGTTTTAGTTACAGGTCATGGGTTGGTTATGGTTTTCTTCATGATTATGCCTGCATTTATTGGTGGTTTTGGTAATTGGTTTGTCCCTCTTATGATAGGTGCGCCAGACATGGCTTTCCCAAGGCTAAATAATATTTCTTTTTGGTTGTTAATTCCAGCGGCAGCCCTTTTAATTGCATCAACATTTGTCGACGGGGGTGCTGGAACCGGTTGGACTGTTTATGCTCCTCTTTCAACCTCTGGTCATCCTGGTATGGCGGTTGATATGGCAATCTTCTCTCTTCATTTAGCAGGTGCGTCTTCAATCTTGGGTGCTATAAATTTTATTACAACCATCTTCAATATGCGTGCTCCGGGCATGACATTACATAAAATGCCTCTCTTTGTTTGGTCTATATTAGTAACAGTCTTTTTGCTTTTGTTATCATTGCCTGTTTTGGCTGGCGCGATAACTATGCTTCTTACTGATAGAAATTTCGGGACTACTTTTTTTGATGCTGCAGGTCAAGGTGATCCAGTTTTATATCAGCATTTATTTTGGTTTTTTGGGCATCCCGAAGTATACATCCTGATTCTACCTGGTTTTGGGATCATAAGTCACATAATATCAACTTTTTCAAGGAAGCCTGTTTTTGGTTATTTACCAATGGTATACGCTATGGTTGCGATTGGAGTGGTAGGTTTCGTTGTGTGGGCTCATCATATGTATACCGTAGGGATGGACGCTGACACTAGGGCTTATTTCATTGCAGCAACTATGGTAATAGCAGTTCCAACTGGTATAAAAATCTTTTCTTGGATAGCTACGATGTGGGGAGGGTCTCTTGAGTTTAAGACGCCAATGCTTTTTGCAATTGGGCTTATTTTCCTTTTTACCATAGGAGGCGTTACAGGAATTATATTAGCAAATGCTGGTGTAGATATGGCTATGCATGACACCTATTATGTCGTTGCTCATTTTCATTACACTATGTCGCTAGGGGCACTTTTTGGGATTTTTGCGGGTTTTTACTATTGGGCACCAAAAATGTGGGGCTGGAAATATAACGAAACCCTCGGAAAAGTTCATTTCTGGCTAACATTTTTCTCAGTCAATCTCACTTTTTTCCCGATGCACTTTTCTGGTTTGGCTGGGATGCCAAGAAGATACGTAGATTATCCAGATGCCTTTGCTCCATGGAACCTTGTTTCTTCAATTGGGTCATACATATCAGGCTTTGCTGTTTTAGTATTTCTTTATCTTGTATTAGAGATGTTCGTTAGCAAGCGAAAAGCAGAAGACAATTACTGGGGAGAAGGTGCTACAACTTTGGAATGGACGCTCAGCTCTCCTCCTCCATGGCATACTTACGATAATCTTCCTCGTATTAAATAGCTTTATTTGAAATGACTAATTCAGCTTTCAGAACTTCACAAGGTTTGGATGACCCGGCCCTTGCAGTAAGATCTGAGTGGATAGATTACTTTAATTTATTAAAGCCTAGAGTTATGGCCCTGGTGGTTTTTAGTGGGCTAATTGGAATGTCAGTAGCCCCTGGAGAAATTCATTTAGTTACTGGTTTTATTGCGATTATATCAATTGCTCTTGGGGCTGGAGCTGCCGGTGCAATAAATATGTGGTATGAGTCAGATATAGATAAGATTATGACTAGGACCAAGAAAAGACCCATACCTTCTGGGAAAGTGGTGAAAGAAGAGGCGTTATCCCTAGGGATCATCATAGGTGGGGCTTCATTAATTACAATGGGTCTTCTGGTCAATCTTATTTCTGCTTTTATCCTTTTGTTTACAATTTTATTTTATGTTTTTGTTTATACAATTTTTCTTAAAAAGAGAACTCCTCAGAATATCGTGATTGGTGGCGCTTCAGGCTCTCTCCCTCCAGTTATAGGATGGGCTGCCGTAACTGGGTCTATTGATTTTTTTCCAATGCTAATTTTTGCAATTATCTTTTTTTGGACCCCGCCACATTTTTGGGCATTATCAATCTACAACTATAAAGATTATGAAAAAGCCGGGATTCCAATGTTGCCAGTTGTTTCTGGATTGTTTAAGACTAAAATTTATATATTTGCTTATACATTGATTTTAATTCCAATAAGTTTGTTACCGTGGTTTTTTGATTTTTTGGGAAATGTATACTTGGTATCAGCATTGCTGCTTGGGCTAGTTTTTCTTCTCAAATCTTTTCGGGTTTTAGTTATTAATAGTGAAGACACGAATGAAGTTGAAAAGTATTCTAAAAAATTATTTAACTTTTCGATTGTTTATCTTTTTCTTTTACTTTTATGTATATATTTTGATTTTAACATAGTTTGAACACATGCCTCTAAGTGATAGACATAAAAAAAATCGAAAAAAAAATATTGTTGTCGCGCTTTGTTTAATTGCTTTTGTGATTCTTGTGTACTTGGGTTCAGTTGCTAAATTTTAAATATAAACTGTTATATTTGGAGATAACCTATGGATAAACCGAATAGAATTAAAGCAACAGCTTTTTCGTCTGTTTTTTTAGTATTCCTAATGATTGGGGCTGCATATGCAGCTGTTCCATTATACAAGATCTTTTGTCAAGTTACGGGTTTTGGAGGCACTACTCAAGTATCTGACTCATTGCCAGCCACAGTTGGTAAGAGGGTTATCAAAGTACAGTTTGATGCCAATGTTGCAAAAGGCTTGTCATGGAATTTTGTTCCTGCTCAAAGAGAAGTCAGTGTTAAGGTAGGTGAAGAAGGCATCGCTTATTATACCGCCAAAAATTTAACAGATAGGCATATAAAAGGTTCTGCTGTGTTTAATGTTACTCCGATAAAAGCAGGTTATTATTTTAACAAAATAGATTGTTTTTGCTTTCAGGAGCAAGTGTTAGCTCCAGGAGAGGAAGTGAAAATGCCAGTAACTTTTTTTATTAATCCAGATATAAGCAATGAGCCTGGAATGAAAGATATAGAAATCATAACCCTCTCATATACTTTCTTTGAACAAAATGAAAATAATGAAGACTTAGGTAAAAAATCTTCTGTAGATTTGTCGAATATCATGCTATTAAATTCAATGAAAATTAGAGAAAAGGAGCCAAGTAATGGCTGAAGGTCATTCCAGAGATCATAGTTATCATTTAGTAGATCCCAGTCCCTGGCCTATATTAGGGGCATTTGCTGGGTTTGTTATTACTCTAGGTATGGTTCTCTGGTTTCATGATGTTACAATTTGGGTCTTTATTATTGGCTCGTTAATTACAGCTTACGTTTTTCTTGTATGGTTTAAGGATATAATTAAAGAGGGCGAACATCAAGGTTTTCATACCCCGACAGTTCAGTTAGGTCTCAGATATGGTATGGTTCTTTTTATAGCCTCAGAAGTTATGTTTTTTGCTGCGTGGTTTTGGGCTTATTACAATGCGGCTCTATTTCCTACCGATACTATGGGAGGGACGTGGCCCCCTGAAGGTATTTTAACCTTTGACCCATGGGACTTACCTTTATTAAATACTCTCATACTTCTTTTATCATCAACTACGGTTACTATCGCTCATCACGCATTGAGGAATGGTAATTATTCAGGTCTTAAAATTTGGCTGTGGATCACAGTTTTGCTCGGGATAAGTTTTACAGGCTGTCAAATTCTAGAGTATACAGAAGCTCCTTTTCCATTTGGTCAAGGTGCATACGGGTCAACATTTTTTATGGCTACTGGGTTTCATGGAGCCCACGTCATTATTGGAACTATTTGTTTAATTGTGTGTTTGATAAGAGCTTATGCAGGTCATTTTAAGCCTGATCACCATTTCGGGTTGGAAGCCGCAGCATGGTATTGGCACTTTGTTGATGTAGTATGGATTTTTCTTTTTTGTTCAATTTATTGGTATGGTGTTGGTCCAATAGCTCATCATTAAAATTTTTTATCAAATGTAATTTATAAATTTTGTAATTCATAACTATATTGCTTTAAAAAATATAAAAATTTTATATGCTTTAAATTTAATATATTTATTCCTCAATGTTAAACTGTGCTGGCGTGAATAATAATGAAGTATTTTAATAATTTTAGACCTACCTTTTGGTCATCGGTTTTTACTTTGATAGGTTTTGTTTTCCTAGTTGCTCTTGGAACATGGCAAGTCAATAGGCTGGAATGGAAAAATAATCTAATTGAAGAAAGGCAAAGTTTCTTAAAAGATAATCCTATAGAGTTTAATGGAGACATAAATCTTCTTGAGGGAAACCTATGGAAGCCTGTTAGAGTATTTGGTTCATTTTCTCATGAAAAAGAACTATATTTAGCCGCTCGATCGATGAGGGGAAACGTGGGTTTCCATGTATTGACTCCTTTCACTCTGTTAAATGGAAAAAATGTATTAATAAATAGAGGGTGGGTTCCAAGAGAAAGAAAGGATCCGTCGCAAAGATCAGAAGGAAGCGTATTTGGAAATTTAAACTTAGTTGGAATAATTACTCCTGGTTTTAAAAAAGGTCCTTTTACTCCAAAAAATGATGCTGAAAAAAATGTATGGCTTTATGTGGATTTTCAAGAGATGGGAAAGAATGTTGGCCTTTCTCTTGAAAGTTACGTTATTGATGCTACAGAAAACGGTAAGGGTGGATTCCCGATTGGTTCACAAACCAGGATAAAACTTCCAAATGATCATTTGCAGTATGCTATTACATGGTATTTATTAAGTATTTCACTTGTTGTAATTTGGTTTTTTTGGAACAAAAAAAATAACGATTAATTATTTTTATCAGTCTGTAAAGTGTTTTGACAGTTTAAGGTTTTGGGCTTGGTAATTTGATTTTAATTTTTCAGATCCATATCTTTTATCAGGGATATCAGTAAGTCTTTCATATATCAGTCTGCAAACTATCTGTTCATCCTCAAGTGTAAATGGTACTTCGTAAGACCTAACCTCTAAAACTGCTCTTGATCCCTTACCTCCTAAAGAATGATGACCAAAGCCTGGATCAAAAAATCCAGCATAATGAACTCTGAACTCTCCGTGAAGAGGGTTAAATGCTGCCATTTCAGCTGCATAATCTGGTGGAACAGTAACAGCCTCTTTAGAAACTAGGATATAAAATGCATTTGGGTCCAGAATAATATTTTTATTTTTATTAGAGTAAATTCTTTCCCAATAGTCCTCTGGTTTGTATAGATTTACTTTATCTAAGTCTATTAATGATGTGTAATTCTTCGCTTTAAAGCCAATTATATTATTTGTTTTATCTCCAGAAAGATCAATAGAGATAGGAACTCCATTCTTTATTCTTTTCAAAAACTGCTTATCAGAGTATTTGCTTTCAACCAAGTTAACTTTCTCATGCAATCTTCGGGTTTCTGTATCATTTGGTCTAGGTTTTCCTCTTCTTAATCTAAGCTGAAGCAATTTTGAGCCTTTGGAAACAATTACACTGAAAGTACGTGGGCTAATTTCAGCATATAATAGACCTTTATATCCTTCGCTTACTCTGTCAAATTCTGTGCCTTTATCCGTAATTAGTCTTGTGAATACATCTACTCTTCCAATGGAGCTTTTTGGGTTGGCAACACCTGAAAGACGGCTTGTAAGAGCGACACTCTCTTGCAAAGGAACAATGTAGACTGCTCCCTTTTCTAATACATTACCTTTTTCAAGGTCAATTTTATGCATTCCAAGAAGGTCTATTTTTTTCATTACTGTATAGTCTTCGCCTGGAAGAAAGCTTGCTCTTACCCTATATGCATATTTTCCTAGGCGCAAATCTAAGCTTGCCGGTTGAATTTGACTTTCTTCAATTTTATCTTCTAGAGAAAAGATAATTTTTTCATCAATAAGATCTCTTAATACTTGTGAAGGAAGCACTCCAGTTGGATAAGAATCGTTTTTTTCAACTTTTTTGATATTTTCGTCTTTTTCATTAAAAAGACGTTTTGTATGTTCATTCTTTTCCATTGTCTGCCTAGTGTTTAAAAAATTCTTATTGTAGTAAAATAAATGAATTAATTTATAAAGTAAAAAGCTATTTTTACCTCAAAAAAATTAATAGAATAATAGCTGTTTTTTTGATAAATGTTCCCTCATAAAACAATTAAATGACTTTTTTATAAGTTTTTTATTTATAGATCTTGTATTATGATATTTGTAATCAATAGATTTAGGGAGTATGTTTTTTGAAGTATATTAGCACGAGGGGTGAATCGGCACCCTTAAGCTTTGAACAAGTACTTTTGAAGGGACTCGCTGATGATAAAGGGTTATATGTTCCTAGTTACTGGCCTCAGTTCAAGCAAACTGATTTGTGTGAATTTTCTAATTTATCGTATTCAGATTTAGCCTATGAAATTATGTCCCCATTTGTTGGTAGTGCATTAACTTCATATGAACTAAAAAGTTTAATAAACAAATCGTATATTAATTTTTCTGACCCAAATGTTGTAAAGTTAGTTCAAATTTCTCAAAAAGAATACTTGTTAGAGTTATTTCATGGTCCCACACTGGCTTTTAAAGACTGCGCAATGCAGTTCCTTGGGAGTATTTTTGAACATTTTCTTAAAAAGAAAAAAGAAAAAATTACAATTATTTGCGCTACGTCAGGTGACACAGGCGCTGCTGCTGTAGAATCTATGAAGAATAAAGATTTGATTGATTTAGTGGTTCTATTTCCTAATGGAAGAATTTCTGATGTGCAGAGAAAGCAAATGACTACTACTCAATCAAAAAATATTCATTGTCTAGCTGTCGAAGGCACTTTTGATGATTGTCAGACAATAGTAAAGAGCCTTCTAAATAACAAAAAAATTTGTGATAGTTATAATTTATCAGCTGTTAACTCTATAAATTGGGGAAGAGTAATGGCTCAGGTAATTTACTATTTTTATGCTGCATTAAAGTTAGGCGCTCCTAAAAACAAGATTAATTTTAGTGTTCCTACTGGTAATTTTGGTGATATTTTTGCCGGATATGTTGCTTATAAAATGGGCTTGCCAATTGACAAATTGTGTATAGCAACTAATTCTAATGATGCACTTAGTAGATTTCTTAAAAAAGGGGATTATTTAATTGAAGATGTTAAGGCTACGATGAGTCCTAGTATGGATATCCAGATTGCAAGTAATTTAGAGAGATTATTGTATGATTGCTCAGGAGGTAATTCAAAATTTATTAACGAAATAATGGAAGATCTCAAAGTTAAAAAAAATTTTAAAATTGATGTAAAAACATTAGAGTGTATAAAAAAAGTTTTTTTAGCTTCAGGTGTAAGTGAGTCTGAGACAAAGAAGACTATTTATGATTTTTGGAAATCTTCTAAATTATTAATTGATCCGCATACTGCCGTTGGCATTAG
>MDSV01228915.1_pt1 | contig 21499 bp, 13 predicted proteins | sample 810851 | NCBI WGS metagenome assembly MDSV01 (sample SAMN05326640, study PRJNA326480) | marine metagenome | isolation source: seawater | place: Atlantic Ocean: North East | collected 2012 | reverse complement strand
AGAGAATCAGATTTGATTGATGTATGGTTTGATTCCGGAGCAATGCCTTATGCTCAGTGGCATTACCCATTTGAAAATGCTGAGCTTATAAATAATAAGACAGGATATCCTGCAGATTTTATTGCTGAAGGTGTTGATCAAACTAGAGGATGGTTTTATACATTGCATGCTATCTCTACTATGGTTTTTGATAATGTGGCATTTAAGAATGTTCTTTCGAATGGCTTAGTTCTAGACAAGAATGGACAAAAAATGTCTAAACGTCTTGGCAATGCAATAGATCCATTTATTACGATTGATAAATATGGACCTGATGCAACTCGTTGGTATATGATTACAAATTCTCAACCATGGGATAATTTAAAGTTTGATGAAGATGGGATACTAGAGGTTCAAAGAAAGTTTTTTGGGACCTTATACAACACATATTCGTTCTTTGCATTATATGCCAATATTGATAACTTTGATTATAATTCTTCTGATATAGACTATGAAGAGCGCCCTGAGATAGATAGGTGGATTTTATCAAAATTAAATTCCTTAATTAAGGAGGTTGACAAAGCATTTTCTTTATATGACGCGACAAAATCTGGCAGATTAATACAATCTTTTGTTATAGAACATTTGTCAAATTGGTATGTTAGATTATGTAGAAGGAGATACTGGAAACAATCGAATGGTGAATCATTAGCTGAGAAAGATAAATTATCAGCTTATCAAACACTATATAAATGTCTTGAAACAGTCTCTATTTTAGGAGCGCCAATTGCTCCATTTTTTATGGATCAACTTTTTATAGATTTAAATTCCGTCTCTAAAAAATCAAATTTAAATTCTGTGCATTTATTTAACTTTCCAGAAATACAAGACTCATTCATTGATTTAAAGTTGGAGGTCCAAATGGATATTGCACAGAAAATATCATCATTAGTTTTAGGGCTTAGAAAAAAAGAAAAAATAAGAGTTCGTCAACCTTTAAACAAGATAATGGTCCCTGTATTAGATTCAGAATTTGAAACTAATGTTTTACATGTTAAAGATTTGATTTTATCGGAGGTTAATGTAAAGGATATAGAATTATTGAAAGAAGATAACAGTGTTTTTGTAAAAAGTATTAAACCTAATTTTAAAACAATTGGGCCTAAATATGGTAAACATATGAAAGCCATTTCAAATATTATTGCGGGAATGACAAAAGATGATATTAGTTCTATTGAATCTAATAAATTTTGGTCTAAAGAGATTGATGGAGAGTTAATAGAGTTAGATATTTCTGATTTTGAAATCTCTGCGAAAGATATCCCTGGCTGGTCAGTAAAATCAGAGAATGGATTAACAGTAGCATTAGATGTCAATGTTACAGAAGAATTAAGAGCTGAAGGAATTGCTCGTGAGCTTGTGAATCGTATTCAAAATTTTAGAAAAGATTCGGGTCTTGAAATAACAGACAAAATAACATTAAAATTAGACACTAATGAGTTTATAAAAAAGGCAATTACGCAGAATAAAAGTTATGTCTGTAATGAAGTTTTAGCTAATAACATCTTGTTTGAAAAATTGGATGATAATTCATTTAAAACCAATATAGTTGAACAAGATGATGTGAGGTTAATACTCTTAAAGAATAAACACTAATAAAATTCGCATCGGAGGGTTTTATATAAAACAGCTTGAAATTATTAACAGTTAATTTCTATGTATTTTTATATATTTGATTTACATTGAATTTAATGCTTGCGAAAGATCAGAGATTAAATCATTGTAGTTTTCTACTCCAATAGAAATACGAATTAATTTATCAGAGATATACATAATTTCTTTTTCAGAAGCATCAACATCAGCGTGAGTCATTGTCTTAGGATGTTCTGCTAGGCTTTCTGTCCCACCAAGTGAAACAGCAAGCTTAATTAATTTTAAGTTATCTAGAAATTTAAAGGCTTCTTTCTCTCCACCTTTTATATCAAATGATATCATTGCACCATAAGAAGAGTATTGTTTTTTAATTAATTCTTTTTCCTCATTTGTCCCGTTTTTTGCCTTTTCACCTAAGTAGTATATGTCTTCTACCTTGGGGTGGGTTTTTAAAAAATCAGCTACATACACAGCATTTTTAGCCTGTTGATCCATTCTAACTTTTAGAGTCTCTAGACTCCTCATTAAAAGCCAACCAGTTAATGGTCCAGCCATATTTCCAAAAAAAGTTCTTAGCCCTTTAACTCTCCCTATTAGCTCTTTTGAACCTAGGCAAGCACCTGCTATTACATCGGAGTGCCCTCCTATGTATTTAGTAGCAGAATATAATACGATATCTGCACCGTGCTGAAGAGGATGTTGCCATAGTGGTCCCATATATGTATTATCAACAGATAAAACAGGTTGATTTTCTTCTATAGAAAAATGGGATTTAATTTCATTGCACATCTCAATATCTATTAAAGAATTTGTAGGGTTTGCAGGAGTCTCTATATGTATCATAGATAGCTTATTACTTCTACCACTATTATTTATTTTATTAATAATGTCTTCTTTTGATTCACCTGCCATAAAGCCAACGGCTTGGATGTTTAATTTTTTCAAAAAATTATTTATAAAATGGTCCGTTCCTCCATAAAGAGGTTTACTATATAAAAGTAGGTCGCCAGGCTCCATAAATTCCATCATTGCTGTAGTGATAGCAGACATTCCACTTTCAAAAACAGCACAGTCTTCAGCTTTATCCCATAGACACAGCCTGTTTTCTAAAATCTCTAAGTCTGGATTATTTAATCTACTATATATTAGCCCTAGCTCTTCATTTTCTTCTTTCTCTCTAAGACCATATGCCACTTCAAAGAATCTTTTTCCTTGCATAGCATTATTAAATACGAAAGTGGATGTTTGGAATATCGGACATTTAATTGCACCCTCTGATAAATTAGGTTTATAACCATAACTCATCATTAAACTTTCGGGTTTCATTTTTGAATAATCCATTTAAATATAATTGATAATATTATTTTGTTGAATCTTTTTTAAAGGCAGGAATACCAGTCACATCCATTCCTGTTATTAATAGGTGAATGTCGTGCGTGCCTTCATATGTGATTACAGATTCAAGGTTTGCCATATGTCGCATTATTGAGTATTCATCAGTAATACCCATTGCACCATGAATTTGACGCGCCTCTCGAGCAATGTTTAACGCGATTTCACAGTTGTTACGTTTAGCCATAGAAATTTGAGCAGAAGTTGCTTTCCCTTCGTTTCTTAATTGACCTAATCTAAAAGTTAGTAATTGAGCTTTAGTTATTTCTGTTATCATTTCAGCCAATTTTTTCTGAATTAATTGAAAGCTAGCAATTGGTGTACCAAATTGTGTTCTTTCTTTTGAGTATCTTAGGGCTTGATCGTAACAATCCATAGCCGCACCAAGCGTTCCCCAAGCAATCCCAAAACGAGCAGAATCTAAACATTTTAATGGAGCACCTAATCCAGACTTACCTGGAAGAATATTTGTTTTTGGCACTTTCACGTTATCAAAGATTAATTCTCCTGTTGCAGAAGCCCTAAGTGAAAGTTTTCCATGCATCTCGGGTGTCGAGAATCCTTCCATCCCTTTTTCGACAATTAGTCCATGAATTCTTCCATTTTCATCCTTCGCCCAAACTACAGCAATATCTGCAAATGGAGCATTAGAGATCCACATTTTAGAACCATTAAGAATAACATGATCTCCTGAATCTTTAAAATTAGTCAACATACCCCCAGGGTTTGAACCGAAGTCAGGTTCTGTTAACCCAAAACAACCAACCATTTCTCCAGTAGCTAATTTGGGAAGATATTTTTCTTTTTGTTGCTCACTTCCCCAACTATATATAGGATACATAACTAATGAGCTCTGAACTGAGGCTGTAGACCTTAATCCAGAATCGCATCTTTCAAGTTCTTGCATAATTAAACCGTAGGAAATCTGGTCTAATCCCGGCCCACCATATTTTTCGGGGATATAGGGCCCAAAAGCACCAATTTCTCCTAATCCAGGAATTATGTGATGTGGGAATGTAGCTTTTTCATAGTTCTCATCAATAATTGGTACTACTTCTTTTTTTACCCAAGCCCTTGTAGCTTCTCTAATCAACTTATGTTCTTCAGAAAGCATACTATCCATATTATAATAATCAGGATGTACGTATAAATCGGTTTTCATATTCATTATTAATATTGTGTATAACAAGCACAAATTTAGTGATATTTTTTGTCTGTTTTAGATTTACCATAATATCTTTCTTATATTCGAAACAAGAAGAATGAATCAATGTGTTTTTTTCAAATAGGATTATCTTTTTTAACTATAATTTCTGGCGAATTGATCTATCGTGAGGCACCTATAAATATTCATATAGTTGTTGGTTTATTTATATCATTTATACTGGTATCTCTTGCTAGATTAATTAAAACAGATGTTTATTTCCTAATGTTCAAATCATTTACAAAGATTAAGGGATTGAGATTGCATGTTAGAGACGTTTACCCAGTTAACAAAGGGGATTCGATCTTTTTAGTATTTAACTACATTATTTCTTCAATAACTATATTATTAATTTTCATTGATACATCTAGTAGTTCTGAAAGTAATTCATATTATTTAACATTAATTCCTTTAGTTTTGTTATTTCTACCTATAGGATTTCTCTACCTTGTTAGTATTCTTTCAGGAGAAAGTTTTTTTTTATTAGAACTATTAGTAATGAAAGTTGTCGGAGCCCAATTGCTAGGGATTTTTTACTTCATTCTCTCTTTGATTTTTATATTCTACCCCTTCACCGATGATTTTTTACTTAAATCAATTTTAATATCTTTTATTTTAGAGAATATATACAGGCTATTTAAAAGTTTTATGATAGTATATACTCAGGGAGTTTCATTTTATTACATAATTTTGTATTTTTGCACCCTCGAAATTTTACCATACGTTATTGCATGTTATTTAATGTTTGGTTATTTCGTCTGATAATAAGAGGTTTAAATTAAAATCGAAAGAAATTGGCAATTAAAACTATATTGGTCTCACAACCAAAACCGGAGGGGAAAAAGTCACCATATTTTGATTTGGCGAAAAAATATAACCTTCAATTTGACTTTAGACCTTTTATTCAAGTTGAAGGAATAAAGGCTCAAGAGTTTAGGAAACAAAAGATAGATTTAAAGAATCATACAGCAGTCATTTTGACTTCTAAGACTGCAGTGGATCATTATTTTAGAATTTCTCAAGAAATGAGATTTGAGGTGCCTGATTCCATGAAATATTTTTGTATATCTGAAGCAGTAGCCTACTATTTACAAAAGTATGTTGCTTATAGAAAGAGAAAGATTTTTTTTGGTAAGCAAACAATAGTAGATTTAGTAGATGTTTTAAAGAAACATAGAAAGAATCAATTTTTATTGCCTTGTACAGATATTTTACGAGACACTATTCCTTTGACCTTAGAAGCCCATGAATTTAGCTTTACAAAGGCTGTTATATATAGAACAGTGGCTTCAGATTTATCAGACTTAGAGAATGTTTATTACGATATGCTTGTTTTTTATAGCCCTGGAGGTATAGAGTCTCTGTTGAAAAACTTCCCTAAGTTTAAACAAAATACAACAATTATTGCGGCCTTTGGACCAACAACAGCAAATGCTATCATAAAAAATAAATTAAGGTTGGATTTGCATGCACCCCAGCCTAACGCACCATCTATGACTGGAGCAATTGAAAATTACGTGAAAGAGATGTTAAAAAAACAAAGTAATAGATAGCTTTAATCATCAAAGAATCCTCTAAGGCAATCATTATCTTAATTAAACGTTTTTTAACTGTTATAAATGGTTTTACTATTTTTATTACCCCTAAAAATCAAACATGTCAAAAATTAGGAAAAAAGATGCGCTTGATTATCACTCTTCGGGTAAACCGGGGAAGATAGAAGTCATACCAACTAAACCATACGCTTCTCAGAGGGATTTGTCTTTAGCCTATTCTCCAGGTGTAGCAGAACCCTGTATAGAGATTAGCAAAAATGTAGATAACGTATATAAGTATACAAGTAAAGGCAATCTTGTTGCTGTAATATCAAATGGAACAGCAGTTCTTGGCCTTGGTGATATAGGTCCTACAGCATCAAAGCCAGTTATGGAAGGGAAAGGACTTCTGTTTAAAATTTTTGCAGATATTGATGTTTTCGACATTGAGGTAGATGCATCTGATCCTGAAACTTTTATTCAAACGGTAAAGTCTATAGCACCTACTTTCGGAGGAATTAATCTAGAAGATATTAAGGCCCCCGAGGCCTTTGTAATAGAAGAAAGACTGAAAGCGGAATTGGATATACCTATAATGCATGACGATCAACATGGTACAGCTATCATTTCATCTGCAGCGTTGTTAAATGCACTAGAATTAGCGAGAAAGAAAATAGAGAAAGTTAAAATTGTTATTTCTGGAGCGGGAGCATCAGCACTTTCTTGTGCTAAGTTATATTGTTCTCTCGGAGCAAAAATTCATAACATTTATATGTTTGACTCTAAGGGGCTAATTCATAAAGGGCGAAAAGATTTAGATACTCAAAAGCAAATATTCTCTCAAAATCATACTAAGGATATGAAATTTGTTGATGCATTTAAAAAAGCGGACGTTTTTCTGGGTCTTTCTAAGGGAGGGCTTGTTGATAAAGAGATGATAAAAAAAATGGCAAGAGATCCTATTGTTTTTGCTTTAGCTAATCCAGACCCAGAGATTTCATATAACGACGCAACTTCAGTTCGAAAAGATATTATAATGGCTACAGGAAGATCCGATCACCCCAATCAAGTTAATAATGTATTAGGTTTTCCTTTTATTTTTAGAGGAGCTCTAGATGTAAGAGCCAAAACAATTAATGAAGAGATGAAGTTGGCTGCAGTAAAGTCAATTGCAGCTTTAGCGAAGGAATCAATCCCTGAAGAAGTAATTGAAGCATATGGAGAGAAGAATATTTCTTTTGGTAGAGAACAAATCATCCCAAAACCACTTGATCAAAGATTGATTTATCATGTTGCACCTGCTGTTGCTAAGGCTGCTATGGATTCTGGGGTTGCTTTAGACCCAATTAAAGATTGGGAGGCATACGAAATGGAGTTGAAAAATCGGTTGGAATTAGACAATAAGTTAATTCGAAAGATTACTCAAAAAGCTCAACGTTCTCCTAAGCGTGTAGTATTTGCTGAAGCAGATAATGTTAAAATTTTAAAGGCCGCTCAAACATCTTTTGAAGAGGGTTTTGCAATTCCAATCTTATTAGGAAATCGAAAAAAAATAGAGTCATTAATTCAAGAGTATAATATTGAATTTTCAGAGATTGAAATAGTTGATCCAAAATCAGAAGAAGAAAAATCACGACGTGTGAAATTTGGATTAGAGTTTTTTAAAAAAAGAATGAGAAAAGGTGTTACAGAGTATGAAGCAATTCAGGTAATGCGAGAACGAAATCATTTTGGAGTAATGATGGTCGAAACAGGAGACGCTGACGCAATGATCTCAGGAATTACTCGTAATTATCGAGATATTCTTAGACCAGCGCTTCATACTGTTGGACTTCAAAAAGGAATCACAAAAGTAGCAGGTATGTACATCTTAAATACTAAACGTGGGCCATTATTTCTTGCAGACACAACTATAAATCTAAATCCTACGGCAAAAGATATCGCAGAGATAACATCAAATGTTGCAAAAACCATTCGTAATTTTAAAATTACACCTAGAGTAGCTTTATTAAGCTATTCTAATTTTGGTTCAGCTATAGGTGATGATGCAAAAAAAATGTCTGAAGCAGTTACTATTATTAAATCAAAAGATCCAAATTTAATTGTTGATGGAGAGGTTCAAGCGAACTTTGCATTAAATAATACTTTAATGAATGAACAATTTTCTTTTTCTGCATTGGCTAATAAGAAGGTAAACACATTGATATTCCCAAATTTATCTTCTGGAAATATAGCATATAAGCTTTTACAAGAAATGATTGAAGGAGATGCTGTTGGCCCAGTGCTTGTTGGCTTAAAAAAATCTATTCATGTATTACAGATGGGATCTTCTGTTCGTGAAATAATTAATATGGTTAAAGTTGCAGTTGTAGATGCTCAAAACAAATAAAAATGATAGGACAACTTAAAGGAAGATTAATAGAAAAGAACCCAACAGATTTAGTTATTGATTGTGGTGGCGTTGGTTATGAAGTGAAAATCTCATTAAACACCTTTAGTACTCTAGGTTCCGAAGAGAATATTCGTTTATATACGAAATTAGTTGTACGTGAAGACGCTCAAATTTTATATGGTTTTGCTGATACTGTAGAGCGAGAAATGTTTAATCATTTAGTCTCAGTTTCTGGTATTGGACCAAACACAGCAATGCTTATGCTATCATCTTTATTGCCAGAAGAAATAGCTTTAGCCATTCAATCAGAAGATGTTGTAACAATTCAAGGGATAAAAGGTATAGGAGGGAAAACAGCTCAACGTGTTATTATTGATTTAAAGGATAAAATGACGAAAATGGTATTTTCAAATGAAAATATTTTCAATTCAAACAATACTAATCAATTTGACGCGTTAAATGCTTTGGTTTCTTTAGGTTTTGATAAAAAATCTGCGGAGAAAGCAATTAATAAAATTGGGTTAGGTGAAGACTCAGTCGAACAGTTGATTAAGAAAGCATTGAAAATACTATAGTTTGTTTATAATTAAAAAGTTACATATAACTTTTGTTTTTTTATTATTCTTTGTCTCATTAAGTTTTGGACAGGACACATTAATTTATCCTATTGTTAATAATTATGACCCTACTCAAACAACTATTAATAGTTTTGATTTAGGTGATCCCAGTTCAGTTCAACCATCTATAGTTTATAACCCTTCAACTGGGACATATGTTTTTCAAGAAACCATAGGAGGGTTAAATTTTAGAAATCCTTCTATGATGACACTTGATGAATATATTGAATTTGAAAGAAAAAAAGCATTGCAAGATAATTGGAAAGAAAAAATTGAGGAACAGACAGCAGAGAACCAACCTTTAGAATTTCCAATTAAAATAGGCAGTAAAATATTCGAAAATTTTTTTGGATCTGACCAAATTACAATACGTCCTCAAGGAAGTGTAGAATTGTCTTTCGGTGTCAATTCGTCTAGATATGATAACCCATTAATACCTGTAAGGCAAAGAAAGGTTACTCGCTTTGATTTTAATCAACAGATTAATTTGAATTTGGTAGGGCAAATTGGAACAAAATTAAAGTTAGGAGTTAGTTACAATACTCAGGCAGCATTTGAATTTGATAACGTTTCAACACTTGAATATACTGGGAATGAAGACCAGATTATACAAAAGATTGCTTTAGGTAATGTTGCAATGGATTTGCCGACATCTTTAATTCAAGGATCTCAAACTTTATTTGGAGCTAGTACTCAATTAAAGTTTGGGAAAACCACTGTTGATCTTATTGCGGCATCTTCAAAAGGAAGACGAGAGGAGATAAATGTAGCAGGCAAAGCACAAGTCCAAGAATTTGAATTGACAGCTGATAATTATGAAGCAAATCGACATTATTTTTTAAATCTTTATTATAAAGATCATTATGATGAAGGTATGTCAACAGTCCCAATAGTAAATTCAACTATTAATATCAATCGAATTGAAGTTTGGTTAACTAATACAACAAATAAAACCGATAATACAAGGAATATCATTGGGTTTACTGATTTAGGAGAAGCAAAAGAATCTAATTGCGAAGGTAACCCAGGCTCTTATTCTGGGATAGAATTACCTTCGAATAATGCTAATGGTATTTATCAGTGGGCTTCAGTTGATGAACCTAATATTAGAACATTTGTTAATTCAGTTGCTTCATTAAGTAGTCAAGCAACTCAACCAGGACCATTTGAACAAGCTGTTAATTATGAGAAAGTAGAGAATGCAAGAAAGTTAACGGAACAGGAATTTACTTATAATGCACAGTTAGGGTTTATTTCTTTGAATCTTCCTTTGAATAATGATCAGGTTTTAGCTGTTGCATATGAGTATACATATAGAGGGGAAACATACCAAGTAGGAGAGTTTTCTACTGACGGGATTGATGGTCAAGATGCACTAATACTGAAGTTACTTAAACCAACAATTACAAACCCAAAGAACAAATTATGGGATTTGATGATGAAGAATGTTTATTCAATTGGAGCATACCAAGTGGGTCAAGTTGGATTTAGGTTAGATTTATTATACAACAATCCAGCAACTTCTGTAATGGTTCCTTTCTTTCCTTCAGAAAATTTAGGAACAAACATAGTAGGCATTGATGATAAGCAATTAGTAACTCTCTTGGAAATGGATAGAATTAATCAAAATAACCAACCTTTTTCTGATGGTGTTTTTGATTTTGTGCCGATTCAATTTAATGGCAATAGAGCAGAGAATGGGGGTACTATTAATACTAGAAATGGTAGAGTATATTTTAGTACTATAGAACCATTTGGTCAAACTTTAGCAGATAAGTTAAGTGACGCAGGAGTTTCTGATGTAATAATTGATAGAGTTGCATATACTGAGTTATATGATTCAACAAAAACAGCAGCGCAGCAAATACCAAGTAAAAATAGATTTAGTTTTAAGGGAGAATATGAATCATCTATAACTTCTGACATTCCATTAAATGCTTTAAATGTTCCAGAAGGTGCGGTTACTGTGACCGCTGGAGGACTTAGGTTGATTGAGGGAGTCGATTATACTGTTGATTATAATTTGGGGCGTGTTAAAATATTAAACTCGGGGATTTTAGAATCGAATACACCTATTAAAATTTCAATTGAGAGTAATTCTGTTTTTGGATTTCAATCTAAATCTTTATTTGGAGCACGTGTTGCACATCGATTTAGCGATAATTTGAATTTTGGGGCAACATGGATGCGGATGATGGAAAGACCGGTAACACAAAAAGTTGATATTGGGAGTGAACCATTTAAAAATAATATTTTAGGTATAGATTTACAGTATAATACTGAAGTTCCTTTTTTAACAAAGCTTGTTGATTATTTACCTATTATTTCTACAAAAGAAAAATCAACAATTTCTTTTACAGGAGAATTTGCGCATTTAATACCAGGCCAACCTAAGGCAATTAATAAAGATGGGACCTCTTATATTGATGACTTCGAGGGTGCTCAAAGTACAATTGATTTGAAATCTGTTGCTTCTTGGCATTTAGCATCTGTCCCTCAAGGTCAAATTGATCTATTCCCTGAGTCAGAAAATAATGATTTATCTGAGGGTTATAAGAGGTCTAAAACATCTTGGTATACTATTGACCCCTTGTTTTATCAAAGTAATAACCTTACACCTCAGCATATTATTGATGATCCAGCGCAACTATCTGATAGTAGGATGAGAGCAGTAAATCAGAAGGATATTTGGCCAAATTGGGATCCTCAATATGGTTCGATTCAAAATGTTCAAATGTTAGAACTTGCATATTACCCAAAGGATAGAGGGATGTATAATTATGATACTACTAATACTTTTAATTCGGATGGGACCTTTATAAATCCAGAAGATCGTTGGGGGGGTATTATGAGAGCATTGACGACAACAGATTTTGAACAAACGAATGTTGAGTATATTCAATTATGGGTTATGGATCCTTTTAATACTGATGCTGAAAATGTCGATCCAAATTCAACTCATAATGGAGGAGATTTGTATTTTAATTTAGGGAACATAAGTGAAGATATTTTGCCAGACTCTCGTAAAAGCTTTGAAAATGGACTTCCTGCAGAAGGAGCTTCAATTGAAGACAATTTAGATACAACTATTTGGGCTAGAGTTTCAACTCAACAGGTTGTTGTAAATGCTTTTGACAATGATCCTAGTTCACGAGTTAATCAAGATATTGGTTTAGACGGCTGGAACAATATAGATGAACAAATACATTTTTCAGATTATGTAAATTGGGTTCAGAATAATAGTGTATTGGATCCATCTGTTAAATCTAGCATTATCTCAGATCCTTCAAATGACGATTATAATTATTATAGAGATGACGACTATGACTCACAGCAATTAAATATATTAGAGAGGTACAAGAAGTTTAATGGGATGGAAGGTAACTCACCTACCACTGAAATGTCTAGTTCAGCTAATGTTGATGGTTATCCAACTTTAGGGACAAATTCTCCAGATGTTGAAGATGTTAATCAAGATAATAATTTATCAGAGACAGAAAGTTATTTCCAGTATAAGGTAAGTCTTCGACCTAGTCAGATGAAAGTGGGACAAAATTTTATTACCGACATTCAAACATATGACAAAGGTAATGGGGATATTGAAAAATGGTACCAGCTAAAAATACCAATTCGTGATTTTGAGAGAAAAGTAAATGGGATTAATGACTTTAGATCTATACGTTTTATGAGAATGTTCTTGAAAGGATTTGATGAAGAGGTTGTATTACGTTTTGCTCGATTGGAGTTTATTAGAGGTGAGTGGCGTCGCTATTTTGATGATTTAGCGGAGCCTGGTGAAGGCGTTGTTGTAGACCCTAATTTGACTATGTTTAATGTTGGAGCAGTAAACATTCAAGAAAATGACAAACGTGTTCCAATTGAATATAAAGTCCCTCCCGGAATTACTCAAGAAGTAGATCCATCTCAAACTTTTCAAAGATTATTAAATGAACAATCTTTAAGTCTAGAGGTTTGTGATCTTCAAGATGGAGATTCAAGAGCGGCTTACCGAAATGTCCAGTTTGACGTTAGAGCATATAAAAAATTGAAGATGTTTGTTCATGCCGAAGAATTAGACCCTTTAAAACCTTTAAATAACGATGATGTTACTCTGTTTTTTCGTTTAGGTACAGATTATACTGAAAACTATTACGAATACGAATTTCCATTAAAGACTACGCCTTGGGGAGCAAATATTGACTCAGATATATGGCCAGAAGATAATTTTATGGAAATTATTTTTCAAGACCTATTAAACTTAAAAAAAGAACGTAATGATTTGATTAATTCGGGCTCTTCTTTAGCGTCTTACATCGTAGAATATTCCAAGGTTGACCCTGCTAATTCTGAACGAATCATTAAAGTAAAAGGGAGTCCGAATTTACAGGCATTAAAAATGATAATGGTAGGGATTCGTAATCCAGATAAAGACGCACATAATCTTGATAATTGGGGGGATGATGGAGACGCTAAATGTGCAATTGTATGGGTTAATGAATTAAGATTAACAGACTTCGTAAGTGAAGGGGGGTCTGCTGCAGTTGCTCAAATGCAAGTTCAATTTGCTGATTTTGCTAATGTTAACATGTCAGGAAGTTATTCAGGTATTAATTGGGGGTCAGTAGAAAGTCGGGTTCAAGATCGTCAGAGGAATGAACAGATTGGATTTGATTTTAATGCAAATGTTCAGTTAGGACAATTTTTTGGAAAACAAGCAAAAGTATCACTACCATTTTTCTATGGCTATTCATTAGGAATTATCAACCCTGAGTTTGACCCATTTAAGCCAGACATTAAACTAGAAGAGTATGATAAGGGAACTCGCAAAGAGAGGGCTAAGTTAGGGCAAGACTTCACTGAGCGTAAATCTTATAATTTCACCAATGTTCGTAAAGAGATTAAAGCTGGGGCAAAACCACATTTTTGGAGGCTATCTAATTGGTCCGCAAATTATGCCTATTCTGAAGATTTTAATCGAAACTTTAACACAAATTATGATAGGACGAAAACATGGGGAGGAGGCTTGAATTACAATTATTCATTTGATGTCAAACCAATTACACCATTAAAGAAGATGAAAATTTTGAAGAAATCAAAATGGTTTGCTTTATTTAGAGAATTGAATTTTTATACTAAGCCAAAGAATATTTCATTTGGGACAAATTTATTAAGGACATATAATGAGCGTCAAGTCAGAAATAATATTGTTCCAGATTATGAATTTGCACCAGTTTATATGAAGTTTTTTAATTGGGATCGCAATTACGCTTTAGCATATGATATTACAAAGAAGTTAAAATTTAATTTTACTGCGAATAATCGTTCTATATTTGAGGAAGCTGATGGTCAAGTTGACCGAAAAGAGGACCCTGATGGTTATCGTATTTTTCAAGACTCCATAAAATCACAACTTTCTACTTTTGGTAAAACAATGGATTATACTCACAGTTACAGTATAAATTATACTATTCCTTTAGACCGAATACCATTAACAGACTGGATTAATGCAAGCATTAAGTATGATGCAACATATAATTGGCAAAGGGCACCTTTAGCTCAAACAGAATTTGGCAATACTATTCAAAATAGTCGTAATATTAATATGACTAGTCAGATGAATTTAACGAATTTATACAACAAGGTCCCATTCTTCAAGAAGGTTAATCAAGGAGGTAAATCAAATAGAAGAGGTGTTAACAGTATTGATGAAAGGAAAGAAACAGGCAAAGAATCTGAAACAGATGAAGAGCAAAAAGAGTCGATATCAGACGAATTAGATAAACCAGAATCTGAGATGACTAAAAAAGAAATTCGCCAAAAGAAGAAGAAAGAGCGTAAGGAAAAACGTAAGAAGAAAAAAGAAAAAAGAGAGAAAAAGAGAAACGGTAAGGTTCATCCTGTTGCTGGTTTTTTTGCAAGGTTGGTTATGAGTGTCAGAAATATTTCAGCTACTTACAACTTAACTGACGGAACGTTATTGCCAGGATATAATCAAGAGTCAAGAATACTTGGGTTTAATCCAAATTTTGATTTAGGTATGTCAGGATTTATTCTTGGTAAACAAAGGTATAACGTTTGGGGCCGTGAAACAAATTATAACATTGCTGAGACTTCAAGGGACAATGGGTGGTTAGTTCAAAATGAAAGATTAAATAAACAGTATACGAACACACATTCAAAAAACTTAAATTTTAGAGCTACACTCGAACCAGTGAAGGATTTATCCATCGAACTTACAGTATTAAGAACATTTAGTGAAAATCAAAATGAGTTTTTTAGATGGAATCCTTCTGTATCAATTTTTGAAAGTCAAAGTAAGGTTGCTATCTCAACTTTAACATACTCAAATGTTTCTATTAATTCTGCCTTTAGTGCTTTGGGGAATGGATATAAATCATCTGTTTTTTCTTCTCTTTTAGAAATCAGGAAAGAGGTTTCAGAGATTTTAGGCAAACAAAATGGGAACTCATCTCTTCTAAATTCTGGATATTATGATGGTTATGGTGGTACACAGCAAGAAGTTATATTAGGTGCTTTTATCACTTCATATACTCAGAGAACAATTAATGAGAATAATATTAATCCAATCAAGAATCTTCCACTACCTAATTGGTCAGTTAATTATAATGGTTTAAAGAATTTTAAGTTTATGAAAAAACATTTAAAAAACTTTGTTTTAAGACATTCATATAGTTCGACAGTAAGTATCTCTGGCATGCAATCTAACCTTACTGCTCAATTTGATGATAATGGAGATGCTACAGCTAGAGATTTAAATAGTAATTTTATTGCTGAAAACCAGATTCAAAATGTTGCAATTAGTGAACGGTTCTCTCCACTTATTGGCATGGATGCTACATGGAATATTAAAGGGCAAGGGTTGACCACAAAATTTGAATATAAGAAAGATCGTTCTGCGACTCTATCTTTAAACAATAATCAAGTTACAGAAATTTTAGGTGATGAGTGGGTTATTGGGATTGGTTATAAGTTTGCAAAAGTAAAATTACCAATTGAAAAAATACCTGCAAGCCCTGTTAATCTGAGATTTGATTGTTCTTTTAGAGATAACTTAACAGTTATTCGAAAAGTCGTTGAGAATACAAATCAGGCCACAGCAGGTCAGCAAGTACTTTCTATTAAAGCCTCTGGAGACTATAATATGTCACGTTATTTGACATTAACAGTTTACTATGAGCAGACTATTAATACACCGAAGATTGCGACATCATACCCCACTGGGAATATTGCTGCAGGGATTAGGTTAAGGTTTAATTTAGCTGGGGTTCAATAATGATTATTCGTCAAATAGAAGAAACAGATATAGAACCAGTAATGGATTTAATTAAAAAGCTTGCTAAGTTCGAAGGTTTTTCATCTTCTATTGAGAACACACCAAAAAAACTATTAGAGGATATTTTTACCAATCATTATTGTGATGCAATAGTTGCAGAAAAAAACAATTTAATATTAGGATTTGCTTTATATTACACTTCTTATTCAACATGGAATGGGCCATGCCTCTATTTAGAAGATTTATTTGTTATATCTGAATATCGTTCTCAGGGTGTAGGTTCAAAGTTATTTGATAATTTAGTGCTTAAAGCCCAAAAAGAAGGATTTTCTCGGATGGATTGGCAGATTATAGATTGGAATAATGTGGCTATTGATTTTTACAAGTATAAAGGAGCAGTTATAGACGGAGATTGGTTAAATGGAAGAATATTTTTTGAATGAATTTTTTAATAGCAGGTGGTACAGGTCTAATAGGTCAACAATTAAGAAAAGCACTTTTAATTAAAGGGCATAATGTTTTTATATTATCTCGAACTAATAATGAAGATTTAATTACTTGGGATATAAAATCAAAGAAAATAGAAAGAAAATTTTTAGATAAAGTTGAGGTTGTAATTAATCTCTGTGGGGAGGGTATTGCAGACAAAAGATGGACAAAAAAAAGAAGAAAAGAGCTTCATGATTCTCGCGTAGAAACTACCAAATTATTGTTTTCTGCAAGAAAACATATGCCTAATCTGAAACATTATATTTCTGCATCAGGAATAACATGTTACGGTAGTGAATATAATCCTAGTGGATATAATGAAAAAGATTCTTTTGGAAATGATTACATATCTTCCCTTGTAAAAGAATGGGAGTCAGCCGCTGAGTTATTCGCTAATTTATTGCCAACAACAAAGATAAGAATAGGTGTTGTATTGACAAAGAATGGAGGTGCTATTGAAAAGATGACAAAACCTATTCGTTTTGGTTTAGGTTCTGTTATTGCTAGTGGCGACCAAATTATATCTTGGATCCACATTGATGATTTAATTTCTTTATTTATTCATGTAATTGATAACAGTTTAGTTGGCACATTTAATGCTATTTCTACAAACACATCAAACAGTGAATTCATGAATGAACTGGCCAATTGTATTAATAGAAAAATATGGTTACCTGCAATCCCAGCATTCTTTTTCAGATTCATTTTTGGTGAGATGAGTACATTATTACTTAATGGAGTTCATGTATCAAATCATAAAATTAAATCTACAGGTTTTACATTTAATTATTCAACACTTAATTTAGCATTAAAGGATTTAAAACTTTAATTTTTTTTGAATACTCGTTATATTTGTTTCAACATAAATATATTTGCAAGTAATATAATTTAATATGTCTTCAGAAAATAAGTTTTCAATAAGCAAAGCTCCTAAGCCTGTTGGCTTGTATCCTCATGCACGCAGAGTTGGGGATTTATTGTTTTTATCTGGTGTTGGCCCACGAATATCAGGTTCAAGCGAAAACGATTCAGGAGTCCCTGGTCTAAGTATAGATCACAACAACAATTTTGTTGAATTTGATTTTGAGAGACAGTGTCGTAGCGTGTTTGATAATGTCCGCTTAATTCTTGAGGAATGTGATTCAGGTTGGGAAAAATTAATTGATGTTACTGTTTTTTTAGTAAACATGAAAAGGGATTTCAATTTATATAATAAAATATATGCAGAATATTTTAAGGACAATCAACCTTGTAGAACTACAGTAGAAATTAGTTCATTACCAACTCCAATTGCTATTGAGTTGAAATGTATAGCAACAATTAAATAATTATGATTAGATTTTTCATTCGTTGCGTAATTGCAATATCATCTTTATTATCGACTATTATGATGTTTTATAATGGTTATTGGGGATGGGGAATAGTTTTAATTTTATTAACATGTATTGTCGGTTTTTCATTCTTTAGGAATGAGAACATGGTCCTTGCCTTGAATGCAATGCGAACAGGAGACACTGATAAAGCTTCAAAATATATTAATAAAATCAATAATCCACAGTTTTTACCTAAGAAGCAACATGCATATGTTTTGTTATTAAAAGCAGTATTAAATACTCAAAAGCTTGGGTTCTCTGAAAGTGAAATATATTTACGGAAAGCCATTTCCTTAGGTTTAAGAACAGGACAAGATAATGCTGTTGCAAGGATGCATTTAGCCGGGATATGTGCCCAAACGGGGAGGAAGAAAGAATCATTAACTCTTTTAGCAGAGGCTAAGAAATTTGACAGTGGGGGCATGATGAAAGAACAAATCAGTCAAATGCAAAGGCAGCTTAAAGTCGCGCCTTCTAAGAATCAAATGAGAATGGCACAAATGATGGGGGGAAGGAAAAAGACTCCTCGTAGATAAAATGTCTTTTAGCCGTCTGTACACAAGAGGTTGGGAGGAGTATGAGTTAATAGATGCTGGTGGAGGAAAAAAATTAGAACGTTGGGGGTCTGTCATTACAATTAGGCCAGAGGTACAAGCCTATTTTAAGTCAGAAAAAACTTTTCAAGAATGGACTGATATTGCAAATTGGGAATTTATTTATGATGGCAAAAAAATTGGTAATTGGAAATGTCTGAAGCCAGGCAGCCCAAGTGAATGGACTATTAATTATCAGAAACTAACCTTTTCTCTGAAGTTAACAAAATATAAACATGTTGGATTATTTCCTGAGCAAAAAATTAATTGGGACTATATATTTAAGAAATTAAATAAGACAGATGCTTTCTTAAATTTATTTGCTTATACTGGTGCATCTTCTTTATTTGCAAAAAATATTTGTGATACAGTTTATCATGTAGACTCTGTAAGGAATATTTTGGGTTGGGCCAAGCGAAACATGACTATCAATGGGTTTTCTAGTATTAGATGGGTTCATGACGATGCTTTGAAATTTATCTCTAGAGAGGTGAATAGGGGGAAAAAATATGATGGAATTATCATGGATCCTCCCGCTTGGGGAATCGGGCCAAAAAAAGAGAGGTGGAAGTTAGAAGATGAATTGGAACAGCTTATTTTTAAAGTATCTAGAGTCATAAAATCAGATGGGTTTTTAGTTGTGAATACATACTCTCCAAAGATTGATTGTTTAAAACTTAAGGTTTTTGCAGAAAAATACTTTTACAAAAGTAGAATTGAAGTGTTTGAACTTTGGATGAAGGCCTCAACAGGTAAGGATCTTTTTTACGGTAATTTGCTTAGGGTACAAGGGTTAAATTGATTTAAAATTTTATCTGCTAAAACATTGCTGAGTTTAAAAAAACTTTCTTCTGTCCATCCTGCTATATGTGGTGATAATATTACGTTCTTTGATTTAATTAAATAGTCATATTCTGGAGATGATTTTTCTTTAAATAATTCTTCAAAAGTTGTTTTCTCATATTCTAGTACATCTAAACAAGCGCCAATTACCTTGCCATTTTTCATATTTTTAACGAGAGAAGATGTGTTTACAATATTACCTCTAGACAAGTTCATTAAATAGATTTTATCTTTAAAGCTTTCAAAGAAATCATCGTTAGCATAATTAATTGTTTCTTCATTTTGGGGTATATGGAAACTAACAATGTTAGCTTTTTCATATATTTCTTCTAAGCTAGATTCTTTTATTTTACAATCACCAAATCCATTTTTATATTTATCATAAGCTAGGATTTGCATATTGAGTCCACTTAATTTTTTTGCTAATGCCTCTCCATTATTCCCAAAGCCAATAATACCAATTGTTTTACCGGCTAATTCAATTCCCCTATTATTTTCACGAATCCATTTTCCTTTTCGTATTTCTGAATCTGCTACTGCAATATTGTTAAATAAATTCAGAAGCATTCCTAGACCATGCTCAGCTACTGCATCTCTGTTACCTTCAGGTGAATTATAAACCTTTATACCTCTCTTTTTACAATAATTTAAGTCGATATTTTCTAAACCTGAACCTGAACGTGCTATAAATTTTAGAGAGTGACAGTTGGATAAGACATCAGAGTTTAATTTAAACCTAGAGCGAATGACAATACCATCGGCATTAGAGAGTGTTTTTAAGCAGTTTTCATAGTTAAGTTTAATAGCATTAACACATACAAATCCATTTGCTAGTAATCGTTCTTCTAGAATTGAATGAACAGCGTCAAGGAAAACAACTTTCATGCTATTTGTTTTATTAAATACCGTAAGTAACTACACCAATGGTTAAATATATAAATAGTCCAAGCACATCATTTAAAGTCGTAATGAATGGTCCAGTAGCCAAAGCGGGGTCAATTTTATATTTATCTAGGAGTAAAGGAATAAGTGTACCAAATATTGCTGATGAAATAATTACAGTTAATAATGATATACTAACAACTAGGCCAAAAGTATTGCTATAAAAGAATAAGCTAATGCCATAAATCATTATAGATAGAAGCAATCCGTTGATTATACTAACCAAAGCTTCTTTTTTTAATTTTTTTAAAATGGAATCAAATTGGTCTGTTCCTCTAGCAAGCGATTGGACAACAATGGCAGATGACTGAACTCCAACATTACCTCCCATAGCAGTTATGAGAGGTATAAAGAAAGCTAGTTGGGGTACATCACTAATTCCACCTTCGAATAGAGAGATTACTTGAGCGCCAAAAACACCTCCTAACAATCCTATAAATAGCCAAGGGATTCGAGCTCTAGAAATCCTCCAAACACCATCACTTGATTCAATATTTTCAGAGATACCAGATGCTAATTGAAAATCTTTTTCAGCCTCATCTTTTATTACATCAACAATATCATCAATTGTAATACGTCCAACTAACTTATTTTGGATATCAATAACAGGTACAGATACTAAATCGTATTTCTCCATAATCCTAGCTACATCTTCTTTATCATCACTTGTTTTGACTGATATGATATTTTGGCTTTGGTATAATTCACTAATTTTTGTTTTTGGTTCTGCAACTAACAAGCTTTTTAATGATAGGTATCCAATTAGTTTGTTTTTTTCATCTACGACATAAATTGTAAATATTTTTTCAACTTCTTCAGCTTGTTTTCTCAATTCAATAACACATTTATTTACAGGCCATTCTGCCTTAGCTTGAATGAATTCCTTTTGCATTAATCCACCAGCAGTATTAGGTGGATATTTTAACAAGTCTACAATGTCTTCTGCAGCCTCAATATTTTTTATTTCCCCTATTATTTCTTCTACTTTTTCTTTTGAGAAACCGATTAAGAAATCGGCCGCATCATCAGAATCCATATATTCTAATTGTTCTGCAATTTCTGAAGTCGAAAATGTTCGAATTATATTATCTCTAATATCTTTGTCTAATTCAACAAGTACATTTGGTTGAATTTCTTCACTAATAAGGTCATATATATAGGAATAATCTTCAAAGTCTAATTCATTAATGATT
>MDSV01223188.1_pt1 | contig 21500 bp, 39 predicted proteins | sample 810851 | NCBI WGS metagenome assembly MDSV01 (sample SAMN05326640, study PRJNA326480) | marine metagenome | isolation source: seawater | place: Atlantic Ocean: North East | collected 2012 | reverse complement strand
TGTGATTAACAAAAATCACGGAAAGACCCAATATAACTTAGTCAAACAATGCTATCTTGACTTAAAGACACAAGATGGTTGGACTGACGCTACAGATTGCTGATAACCTAGTAATCTTTATATCAAAAAGTAAGCCAAGTTTGTTTTATGCCAGAAGATGCAGCACCAGCAGAAACACAACCAGAAAGCCCACAAATAAATATACTGGACCCAGTATATCAAGAAGAGATTGATTTGAAATTGACGAGAGGTCAAGCACTTTTCGTTTACAACTTTTTAGAGGCAAACATCCAGCCACGAGGAATGGCTATGGTAGAGTTTTCTTATGATATGATGAAGAGGTTCCAATTAGCACTAGAACCAGTTAGCGAACCACAAGTAGCGGTTGAGACAGCAGAAGTAGTCGAAGAAACAAAAGAAACATTTGTTTCAAAGAAGACAGCAGATGGTACAACAGTCTTTGAAAATAACGTAGCAATCAAAGAATTAATGGAGGAATAAGTATGGCAACAGTAGTTGACGCAAAGCAAAACGCACCAGTAGTATCGGCACACGATATCAATATTCAAGTCGCAATACAATTGGCTAACTTAGTAAAATCAACTCTAGGGCCATATGGAATGGACAAAGAGATGGTAGACCCTGCTGGCGTAGTTGTTATGACCAATGACGGTGCAACAATTCTTAGAGAAACAAAATTACACCACCCTACTGCTAGAATAATTACAGAAGTAGCACGTACGCAAGAAGAAAACTGCTTTGATGGTACGACTAGTTCAGTTGTAATTACTGGAGAATTAATGTCTAAGGCAAAAGACTTGCTTAATCTTAAAATTCATCCTACACGTATTGCTAAAGGATACACTTTGGCTAACAAGAAAGCACAGACTCTCTTAGAAGAGATAGGTGTAGATGTCACAGATGATTTGCTACTAAGTGTAGGTAAAACTGCTATGACAGGTAAAAGTGCAGAAGCAGAACAAGACCAACTAGCACAAATTGCACTAGACGTAATCAAGTCCACTACTTTAGATAATATCAACATCGTAAAAAGACCAAATGGTAAAGTAAAAGATTCACTTGCTATCTCCGGACTTCTTATTGACAGAGAGAAGATGGACCATAATATGCCTGACTCTGTTAAAGATGCAAAGATTGCTTTGATTAGTGTTGACGTTACATTGCCAGAGTTTGCGCAGCAGTTGCAGATTCAAGTAAACGATAACAACGCTGTAAAAGAGTTTATCGAAAGCAGAAAGGCTCAGTTACAAGAAATTGCTGAGACCATACTTAATAGCGGCGCCAATGTTGTTCTTTGTAAGAGAGACATAGACCCGTTTGTTGTAGAGATATTCGCACAGAAAGGAGTTTACGCAGCAAGAAGAGTTGCCATGAGTGACATGGAAGCGGTTGCAAAGGCAGGAAAAGGCAGAATGGTTTCTGCAATTGACGGGCTAAAAGCCTCAGACCTTGCTACAGTTGGACTACTAGAAGAAGTCGCTGTTGGTGAGAAACCATTGATTAAATTGACTGAAATAGAAACTGCTGGCTCAGTGTCAGTATTACTAAGAGCACCAACATTACATTCTGTCGATGAAATAGGCAGAGCATTCGATGATGCAATCGGTGTCATCAGTGTTGCTATGGAGCATGGAAAAGTCCTTGCAGGTGGTGGTGCACCTTACTTACACCTATCTAAAAACCTAAGAGAATTCGCTGCAACTGTCAGTGGAAGAGAGCAAATGGCTGTGGAGTCTTATGCACAAGCATTGGAAGTAATTCCTGCTGCTTTGGCAGAAAATAGTGGGTTAGACCCATTAGATACCCTTATTCGCTTGCGCCAACTCCATGCATCTGCAGCAGGCCACTCCAACGGAGTGGACGTGGAGAACGGAGGAGGAGTAAATATGCTAGATATGGGTGTTATTGAACCACTTAGTGTAGTATCACAGGCACTTGATAGTGCTACCGATATTGCTTCTCAGTTACTCCGCATCGATAATATTATCGAAATGCAAAGAGGACCGGAGATTGGAGAAGATGGATACCAATACTAAAACTAAAGTTAATGCTGCACTAGTGGCGCTGAAAGAAACCGGCGTAAGTTATATTCTAATGGTTCAAGACGAATCTGGAGTTGCTATATTTAGCAACGATAAGACAGACCGTCTTTACATTATTGATTAAGGAGGAAAAGGAATGCCAATAGACCCCACTAGAAGCCCACTAACAGACGCCATGTTCACTCAGAATGCAAACACACAGTTTACTGATATGACGAACGAAGATATCGTTCAATTACAGAAGGAACAAGAGAATAGACTCATTGGTTCAATGATGGTTCAGTCTGTTTTCCTTGCTTTGGCACTTATGTTATACGAAAGTTGGTCATGGGGCAAGTTTGACCAAGTATGGCAATCTGCTTTACTTTACGGTATGCTTGCATTCTGTTTCCAAGCATCTCTTTACTTACTTTACAGAACAATGTTTGAGGATTCTACTAATTACAGACGCAATATTAAGCGAATGAAGAATAAGAACAAGAGAAGAATGGCACAAATCAAGTATGAAGTTGATAAACAACGTACAGAATGGATGTTAGACCAACAAATACAGCAGTTCCAAAGTAATGCAATGATGGCACAAGCAGACGGTATGTTAACACAAGGAGAACAGCAAATATTGCAACAACAATACCAACAAGTGCAACAGATGGACCAACAAGTTCCAGGTGTGAATGCTAATATGCAATATGATTTAGAGGCACTAGCAAAGCAACTAGGTTTAGACCGCCACAGAATTGGCCCAATACCAGTGGGACCATCTTTAACACCGACACCACTGACAGTCACACAACCCCCTTTAGGCCAATTCCAGATTCAGCAACCAGTGCAACAGAGCACATTGGATCTGGATCCGGCAAAGACGAATTAATACAATGCCAAGCAATAACAGATATGGGAACACAATGCGAGAGAATGACGAGGTCGGGATGGTGTCATCAGCATGGGTCTAATATTCAATGATGAAAGAGACGACCAACAGCAAGCAATGATGCAAACAACTGCGGTCGGACTAACTTGGCAGTATCGCTATCTTACAATGAAGTGGATGGTCTATACTGTGGCATCTGGGGTCGGATCTGGGTTTGGTATAGCCGTAGCAGATTATATTGTTTACAAAACAACAGACCATAGTGGATTACTAGACTGGGCATTAACTGCTTTAATGGGGGCGTGATAGAATGGGCTCAGCAGAAATCATCTTAGCACACGGCGTATGGAGAGTCATGGCTGGCGTTTTGACATTAGTTCCTTATGAGATAAGTGTTATTGGCGCAAGTAATAGTGGCAAGACGACTCTTGATGGGCAATTGACCACTAGAGGCGAAATAAGAAAACTATACGACAAAGACCGTACTCATCATAGTAAAGACTGGTTAGGCAGGTATAAGTTACCTGACGCAACTAAGAAGCGAATACGTTCAGATGGTTTAGCGAGAACGATTGTTTCTAGAGACTTGGGCGGCCATATAGAGTATCATTCAACATGGTTGAGAGATATGATTAACCGTAACTGTAGTAGTGTAGTATTAGTAATAGATAATAGACACCTAATGGATACTAATAATGTAGACAATCAAACTGCTCTAGGATACTTAGTAAGAGCATTAAGCGATAAGAATAACACTCCTAGAGGACTCACTTGGAGAGGTTGGTGGCGAGCAAAGAAATACTATCCAAAAAGAGTAGTTGTACTTGCCAATAAAGCAGACGATTGGATGACAGATGCTGACCACGCCACATGGGAAAAGGGTTTTATCGCCCGTCACCAAATATTCGACGTATTTAGAGAAGACTTTTACCGCTTACAAGCCATGAATGTTCCTGTATATATGGATGCGGTTAGCGCAAAATACGGATGGAATGTACAGGATGCTTTAATCAAGGGGCTATCAATATGACAAACAGAGAAATATTAGACATGATGCAAAATCCTGCACTAGACGCAGGTGGATATAACGACGTAGTAGCACAGGTAGACTTTAGAATGTCTGCAAATCCTGACCCAAGAAAGGCAAGGAGAGCAAATATCAAGGCTGCAATTAAAGCATTGAAGCCAAATAAAAGAAGCATATTTTCACCAAAAAGACTTCTTAGAGGTAAGCATAGACATACTAAGCCACATGAGTGCGTTTGTGACGGTATAGATTGCATAAAAGCAGACTATGGTGACTTATTTGACCAATATTTTAGAGATCCAATCACACTTGAAATAGAACCATTCAGACCAACAACGGGAGTATTACCACAGAAAGGCAGGAAAATGTCTGGAACATATTGCCCGCAACATATGATGCTGTATCATAATCTAATGGAGTGGATAGAACAAGAAGAAAGAGAGTCAGACCCAGGATTCTTTGCTTCGATGGCAAAGAAAGGAATCGCTTTCGTACCTATTGTTAGACAAGCGGAAGAACCAGAGCACCCACTGATAGTTAAATGGACACCTATTATTCAAGAGGCTATGAAAGATGGTATACAACTTGTTCATTATAAAAACCCAATTACAAAGGAGAATGATATAACTATGCTAGTGTTTGACAATAGAATACTGAAAAACACTGCACCACGCCATAATACAATGAAAACAATGGATATGGCAGAATATTACAAGGTTTTAGAAGAAATGCAGAGGCGATAATTATGAGAAACGTTCAATACAAAGGAGTAGGGTGGCTATAACATGGGATTGTTCGGAAGAAGCAGCACAACCTCCGCAGCGGCGTTAGTACCGCCAGGTGTCGGGGGCGGTATTTCGCAAGATCAAATGAATATGTTCGCTCAAGCAGCGAATAACTCGGGACTGACTGGAATGGGCATGGGAATGCTAGACCAGATGACTGGTGGAGGAGTCAACACAGAAGAAATAGAACTAATGTATCATCTGATGGCTCGCCATCCTAACGAAGTAGATTTATTCTTCGTAGGGAATCCAGAATTTTTATCTGGACTAGCAGAATTGATATCCACCATTATGAAGAGAGAATTGTATATATGGTTCAATTCTGCGGCAATAGCAGCAACAGTAGACCCTGCTAAAGCATCAGAATTAGGTTATTCAACAATAACTCAAGAGAATATAGATAGCATCTTAGGTAAGATGTACTCTGCAGATGCTGGACAACAAAGAATCAATGCAGCAGACGCTGAAGCAATTGGTTTAATCAATCAACATAAATATGGTATGCAAATGGGCGGTATGCAGGCTGGTATGGATCAGCAGCAACAGATGTTCCAGCAACAAATGTATCAACAACAAATGATGCAACAGCAACAACCACAAGGAATCAGTGGTGCGTTAGGTAGTTTCGGTTCGACACTACTAAGAGGCTCACTAGGTTTACCACCAGCACCTAACTATAATCAACAATACCAACAATACCCACAGCAACAAGGTATGTATCAACAGCCAAACGCAATGCAGTAACTAAGCGAACCGCTTAAGTTATAGTCCCCCTTGGGATAGATAGATGGTAGGTAGTCGTACTCATCAAAATATGATAGCGCGAGAGTTTGGGAACACTCCAAACGGGTCTCTACCAGCGTACGCCCCAATGGGAGAAATGGCTCAGTACCACAATCCTAGAGCACATCTAAAATATAAGAAAACCACTGCTTTAGGTGAAAAACAAGGCTTAGGAGCAATCTTTCCAGTGGAAGCATTAGGTGGCGCAGGTATTATTGCGTTAGGTATGATATACGTAGGGCTTGATTTTCCCTATGCAGAGGGAACCATCGACTGGGTTAAGAGAAGAATCAATCAACCAAAACAAACTACACAAGCAGTTTTGCTGGGTGCAGGAACTTTGATATTAATAAATAGAGCAAACAGGTGATTAAATGAGTAGTTTCCACAGGTCAAATCTATACCAAGATGATGAAGAAGAAGAAGGGATGATAGACTTCTCTGGTTTCTTAGGTGGAATGCCAAATGAAGCAAACCCCAGAATGAGGCAGGCTCGTCAAGAAAGCGCACCAAAAGTAACTACTAGACCTAGACAAGCGTCTCAAGCACCTCCTTCAAGTAATGCATCTGGAGTAAATCACCCAAATATGGGTTATACATTACCAATCACTTCCGAATCTACCGAGCCTAAATATTGGCATCCAATAATACCATTCTATGCAAACGACGATAGCATGGGTTCACCAAAAATGACAGCAATCGTCAAATCCGTAGGTGCAACGTCACTTCTTTTACTAGGTATGTACAAAATTGGTAAGAGAGGCGTACCAACACCATATGCCAATACAGCAATGTACCTTGGTGGAGCAGCATATTTACATCCAACATTGGGAGTAAATCACGGCCTACTCAAAGGTATTCCAGGGCAAGACCACTGGTTAGCAAAATATCCCCGATATGGAACCATAGGCGCAGTACATCTAGGTGGCGCATACTTCTTTGGTTCTCGTATTAGGAGGCAATTTAGATGAGTGGCTGGTTTGGTACTTCAAATAGAGAGACTAATACGCCATTGAGTGGCATAGCAGCAGGTCATCGAGGCAGAAGGAATCATCAGAAACAGAGATACAAGTCAATGGGCAGAATGACAATAGACCAAATGGCACAGCAAAATCGCGTTGGTGACGACCCAATGACACCGCCTGGAAATATACAAGAATACAGAGGACACAAACTAGAGTCTACTTTCAACGCTGGAATAAACAAATGGGTTACTAAGGGAAGCATGGGGCTAATGTTTTTTACCGGAGTAGGTCGCTCAAAAGGTGAATCAGTTAATGCAGTAAAGACCAAAATAGACACTAGTCTCGGTATAGTAGAAAAGCAAACGGCAATTTTCACCGATGCATCTGCATCAACTACAGATACAACCCTACCTGTGACAGACCCTGGAGAAGTAGCACGATTTAACAGACTAAAAGCCCAAGAAGAGGCTAGAAAAATGTTCACTCCAGTTACTATGCCAAGAGATTTCACTACTGGAAGGTACACAGTCCGTGCAATGTACAACGGTATGAGCAGAAAATACACTGTTAGCGTATTTGAAGGAACGGTTGTCAAAGAAGTTGCAACTTTTACGCAAGATCAAGGTGCAGCGGCAGTGGTAAAACACACACAGTTCAAGAGCCTAGCCACAAAAAAGACAGTTTATGAAGGGAAAAAGCCACTTTCTGTCGCTAAAACCAACTACGATGTCAAACTACAAGTTACAACAGCAGCAGCAGGACTCAGTGGGTTCTTTAACGGCATAATGAATATGTTTGGACTAGGCTTGACTGTTGACCAAATAGCAGAGCAAAATAGAGTTGGCCCTAAACCAGATTTCCAAACAGCAAGTAACGCATCAGTTACTACTGACTATACTAGTGCTTCAAATAGACCGGAAGTATCAGCAAAATGGTCAGAAATGCCAGCAAAATCATTCAAAGTTATCACATCTAGAAAAGATGGTACGGTAGTGAAAGAATCTGGGTCAACTAGTGACTACCTAAGAGCAGTCGATATGTTCCAAGCAGAGGTTGCTACAATAGAAAACACACCCGATTTCTACGACCAAGACGCACCATTAGTACCAGAAGTGCCTACAAATAACGGTAACGGTGGCGATATAACCAGTTCCGGAGTCACGCCATTCGTACCGCCCTCAACGCACAGACGAATATCATATACACCAGAATTTTACAAAGGCTACCACATAAAGGCGGCTATGTACGGTCATTTGCGAGAAAGTTATCCTAGGCATGTAATAGAAGTAGCAGAAGTCTACAAGGACTCAACAAGAAAGGAACTGCGCATCAACCCATTGAAAATATTCAAAAATGAAACGGAACTAGAGGCATATTATAGTCCATACCCAGATATGGCTAGAATGGCGGCCAAAGCATGGGTTGATGCAAATCCTTTGATTCAAGAAAATCAATTGCTCAAGACCCATCAAAACGACGGCCCCGGAAGCCTCTATCGAGATCCAATAATGACCGCAGCAGACGAAAAGAAAAAGAGAGACGCAGCAAAAGCAAAATTAGCAGAAGCAGACAGATTTGGGCGAAGGAAAGAGCAAGAAGCAAGAAGAGCAGCGCAGGCAAAGGCAGCAGCAGCAAAAGCAAGAGCGGATAGAGAGGCTGCACAAGACTATCTAAGACAAGAATCAGCAAGAGCAGCAGAAGAAAAAGCAGCAGCCGATGCAAGGGCTGCAGAACAAAAAGCATCTGAAGCAGCAGCAGCAGAAGCCCAAGCAAAAGCAGACGCATTGAAATTCTTACAGCAAGACGCATCAGTAGTGACGACTGATACTACAACAGTCTATGAAGACCAAATAATTAGACAGGCTCAAACTGGTTCAGAAAACTACAATGAACTAGTAAACGCTGGAGAAGATACTACGACATTCTACCAAGACCCAATAATCACACAGGCTCAAAATAGATCTGCTCAAATGTATGTAGCACAGAATTATGAAGCCAATCCCTACATTATTCAACAAGCAACAGCAGATAATGCTACTTTCAAACAACCAGAAATGACCTCGAATCAGACAATGGGATTAGCATTAGTTGGACTTGCTGGACTGGCTTATGTAGCCAACAGGAAGTGATTAAGTGGCTTCGGAAGGTCTTATACCAAATAATAACTATTGGAGGATACGTTCCTCCAAGAAAAGAGAAGCGATTTGGGATAGAACATCTCCTGTAAGTAGTGTAGAGGCAGGTATTCTTCAACAAAATATAGCAATTTTAGAAAGAGTTTCTACGCGATTACCTCAAGTAAACGCAGATATAGCGACTCTAGATGATGAAATTGAGGAAATTAACCAAAAAATAGTTTCTAGTAATGACACAGGTGAAATAGTTACATTAGCAAATCAAAGAAACTCAAAGGCTCGACTATTGGAAGCATCGAAAACAGAGCAGTCTGTACTAAAAGGCGAAGAAAGATCGGCAATGGCAGTTGTGAATAAAAATAGAGACGAAATGGCAGAGTTCTATAGAGACGGGCCATATATGACTGAAAATAAAGCAGTTCTCTATACCATGATAGGGTGGCTTGCAATAGGTTACGGAGCATACTATCTAATCAACACAGAAAATAAGGCCGGAGTCAAATTCCGAAGTACTATGCGCCAATCGCCTGTTTCTGCGGCTTTTAGGAATGCTTAAGTAAATAATAATGTGAGGAATCAACATGGCAAAGAAAGTAAAGCCCCTAGATGTAAAAGTAAAAGTAACTGGCCCATTAGCAAATCTGATGGGAAAGACCTCAGTAAAGAGGAAAGACATACTAAAAAATCTATGGCATGGAAAGAACGGAATTCATGCACTCGGTCTACAAGGCGGAGAAGGAGACTCACTGAAAGTGGGTAAGAAAACTTACAAAGGTGGACAAGTTATTTTCTGCGGAGAAGATCCGGATTGGAAGAAAATGTGTGGTGGAAAGAAGAAAATATCTATGACACAAGTTCTAAAGTACGCCTACAAATATGTAGAGTGATTGAGAGTAGCATGAAAAAACAGTTAGGCATCTGTAAAACTTGTAAAGGCCCAATTACTAGAAGAAGCCAAGATGAAATCTGTGGAAAGTGTTATTTGCAAAAAAGAAAGGACGCTAGAGCCAAAAAAAAGAAAAACGCAGCAAAAAAGCGAAATATTGACAGAAAATTCTGGTTTTAAGCAAAAATACTTGTTTAAAGACGATTTAAGCGACTCTATACCCTCAGGGTCACTCTGATACCTATTACATGCTTTGCGTACGACAGACGCCACGCAGAAGGGTATGTTTTTTCGCAAATCAGCAAAAAATTATGATTTACCAATTATGGGTAAAATCTACCAACAACACTAAGAATTATACCAGTTGCCATTATGATTTGAACAATTCGCCAATTTCTTAGCATATCATTTTTGGTTTCTTCTAACTTTTCAAGCAAGACTTCTTTGTCTTCTTCTGGTATCTTGATTGTCAACTCTAGGTTGCTGGGTATGAGACTAGACAAAAATGAATCTTGCTTAGAAACTGTTTTATCGTTATTTTTCCTTTTCCTTTCTTTTACCATTGCAAGGGCCCCCTTGTTACAGGACGTCTTCTGGTGCAAACTCACCGTTAGCGTCTATTAGTAGAAAGTCTTTTTTAGAAAAGCCAAAACTTTCGTACTTGTGAAATTTATTTTGTAGGAAGTCTTCGGGACTCTCTGTACCGAGTACTTCTATGAATCTGACAACGTGGGTTGGTGCTACTATATCAGGAATACAGCCATTCTTTAGTCTGACTTCTGTCCAGAAAGGTATTTTCTTGTCTATCAAGACATTACATATCTCAAATATTCTAACTCTATGGTCGTTTGTGTGGTCTACATTCAACCTAACAGAGTTCATAGGATTCTTATATGCCCTCTCAACATGCTCCCTAAAGAAGTCGTTGACTATCTTTTGGTCGCTAGAAGGTAACTTCATTTCTTATTTCTCCAGTAGTTTAGAATACTGTAGATTTTCCATGTGTCTAAACCAGTTTTAACGGATATTTCTGACACCGACATACCAGTTTTCTTCCAATTTAGCACGTTATCGAGGATTGGCTTCTCGACAGGAGACTCAATTAAGACCCCATCATTGAACATAAACCCATATGGTGCGGAGCCAGATTGCTTAGAAGAGGCTTTTATTCCCATACGTATGTTAAGAGAACGCATAGTTTTGTAATACTCTCCTGCAGTTTGTACATTACCTAGTTCGGTTGGTGCTTTAGCACCCTTAATCCATGGTGTAGTTATACAATATATTGATTTCTTACTTAGTAGTTTAATCTGTTCTTTAGTTATACCCTCTAGAGAGTATAGTAGTATACCATTATAGTTATTTATATCAGATAGTAGTTCATCAATCCCATTAGGAATGTCATCCCAGCCATCTGCGTAAAACTCATCTATTACGACATCTACGTCTTTTGCTTTTAATTCTGTATACTTTACCATCTCGGTAAAGTCATATTGCTTGCCTGCTGGTTTGTATAAATATGCTGCCACTTTTGTCATCTTAATTACCTTCCTCTGGAATCCCTATATCGAAGTATTCGTGGAGTGTCGTTTGTCTGCTGTTTTCTAGTGTTAAAGTTCTCAAAAATAACCACCTCTAAACTGTTCATACCACCACGCACCCATCACTATTATCATGATGCAGGCTATTGTAGCGGTAGAGTGTAATATTGCGTAGTCGACGATTAATTCATAAGGATAATACCATGCTTCACCCTCACTGATTGAGCCTAAAGTAGCGAATATAGCGACTATTAGGGTTATCGTCAGTATTCTAATAACCGCATCAGCGTCGATATCACCGGTAAACGGGTCTCTTAACATCACTCGACCTCCTCTGATGGTTCAACTAGGTTATTCCTATAGTTATAATAATCTCGGTTGTGAAACGGATTCGGAGGGTCTGAAGGCGTGTAGGGTCTTTCGTTTACCTGTGGATAAGGTGGTTGTCCTTGGTGTCTCTGTGCTCTAATAGCCCTGACATAATCGTCACCAACTAGATTCTGTATGTTTGGATCTGGTGGGTATGGTGGGTATGGTTGGGTACGATTATGTGGGTATTTTCTTGGTAATCTAGTTCTCTTGAGTTTCGGTTTAGATACCTTATACAAAATTCTATAGTTATACATTTCTTCCCAATCTATATTCAATGAAGATAATTCTTCTGAAAACCAAGTTGGACTAACATAACGGGTCATTTTGTATTGTTTTCCAGCATAAGGATAGCCAGTTGTGACAGAGTATCTTTTAAATTTGCAAAAAGAACGCCTAACAGTATTACAGTCAGAATGTCCACAACGAGTCTTCTGAATTAACTTGTTTTTAGCGATAATTTTGAATTGTTGGCCGAATACAGCACAAGAATGAGTCTTTGTTTTACATTTTATACAATGTACGATATCTTCCGTACGAACCGCTAAGAACGCAGAAGGTACTTTGTAAAGGTGTATTCTTACAATCATTCTCCACGCTTCCTCTTTTCATAGTATAATTCGACAATTCCTTCACCAGCCAACGCTGCCCCACAGAGTGCCCAGAACAAATCACCGCTAAAATTGGTGTAGCCTAACTCATTAGTCATGGCTAAAGCAAATAACACAAACCCAGTTAGAACTATCCACTCATATCTAAATACGACCCTATTTGGTAATTCGTACATTTCGTACTGCATTCTATTTAGAACGTCATTAAGTTTGTACTGTTCTAACCATTCATTCGGTTTTTTCTTCATCGAATCACTTCCTATTAAGTCGATTTTCAACTGCTTGTCGGCCTTTATCGAAGTTGTTTTTCATCTCTAACAACCGATGCGTATGTGCTTTGAATGCAGTGTATACCACAACTGCGCCTAGAAACAATAGACCAATCAATATGACTAGCATTATCAGTAAAGTTTCTAATATCGCCACCGTTACTCCTCCACATTATTTATGACAACATCAATTAGAGCCATTATTTTGGCTTTTTCTTGTTCAGACTCAGCGGATTTATACTCACTCAATCTGTATACTAGGTAAGCAATCGTATTTTTGTGGTGCTGACACCACCATGCAGGGTCTTTAATTTCGTAATCTTTCAACCGTATCGGTAGTAATTTTCCCATTTATTCTTCCTCCTTTCTAGCATCGTAAACTGATAACGACAAGGCTAGTCTCCAATCGTTAGATTCTAGCGTTAAGTTACACTCTTCACAAGTAAGGTAGTACCTAGAATCCGCATAATGGATTTTACCTAGACTCATTGTATTCCTAATAGGGACCTTTAGGTGCATGCAAGTAGGACAATCATACTCAGCAGTCATCACTCTTCCTCCATTTTAAATCCACCAGGATACATTGCGTCGAATTCATGTGCCACGATAGACAATGAATAAAGTATTTTATCGTATGATTCTTGGTATTTTAGGCTATTTGGCTTAACATTTAGTACGTGTCTGGCTGCTGCAACCAAAGTCATAAACGAATGCCCAACCTTTGCTTTCCAGAATTCTTCATTGCTCGTCATCTTCATACCTCCTTTTTGCTAAAAAAGACTTTCCAGGCAGATATTTCATGTCTATCGCCGTGTAGATCGCCAGAACTACAAAATAAAACAAGCATATGCCTGCACAAATATTACCGATAATGTCTAAAGATGACATATTACATCACCCGTTCCTGACATATCCAACAAAGACCTGCTTTCAATTCGTGAAAAGGAACGTGTTTTTTGCACTTAGTACAAGGCCAGATTGCTCCTAGACTCATATTAGCCCCTCCAACCAATCAATTCTACTATGTTAGTGACTATTTCTTTACACATCAACATGTAAGAGACAGCCCAATAGCCAAATATTGGTACAATAAGAGATAAGAATAGTAGACTCATTATTTCAACAGTCATTCATTTTCCTCCTCAAAAAACTCATTATAGACGTACGGCCACGTTCTTCCATATATTATATCAGATACGGTTCCTCTCTTAATACCTACATCTTCATATAACTTTACTATATCTCTTATAGATAGAGGCTCATATATAGGTTCTATACCATCATAGTATAGAGATAGGATATCCCACACCTCGTCTTCTGTTAGTTTGCTTCTAGGATTGTTCTCTCCAGCGATTCTTTTGGAATCATGTAAATCGTCCATATTATCAATATGATCGCCTAATTTGTGATGTGATGGATTACAACAAAGACGGTTATGACACTGATGTAGTATCAATTCATCGGGTGTAATGTATCCTCTATTAATCATGTAAGACATCCTATGTGCAAAGAAGTTTCTACCTGTTCCGGTTTCGTGGTGTTTCTTGACATGAAAACGACCGTAGCCGCCTTTATCTAGTCCACCCTGCCACTCTAAACAGCCTTTGTGTTCTCCAGATTTGACCCTTTTTAACTTAGAATTGAAAGATTTGACCCAATCTTTATCAGCACATAAGGCTTCTATATGGGTTCTAATCTCTTCTTCGGTGGCCATTCCTACTCCTCTTCTGACGTAACCACCGTTGCACTACTTGTCATTTGTTTTTCGTTAAACTGAGCAATGTTTGTCATCTGCTGTAAAGCACTTCTATTTGCTTCTTTCATACCATGTAGCCAGTCATCGTCAACAACAAGATCCGGTACAGGTATTACAGGCTCTTCACTAAAGCGATTAGATAGAATAATATCTATAACGTGCGCTTGCTTGAAACTAACTTCTTGGTTATCCATAAGTAGTCCTCTGTACAATTCTAATTCACTCTGCGCTGCTGCTAGTTGTTTCTGTAAAGCACTCTTCTTAAATCCCATTTACTTTCTCTCCTTTTCAAATTTCAATAGAGACGATTCATCTATTCTGATTCTAGGAATTATACGAATGTCACCTTTGCTATCTGTGACTTCTTGCCAGCCGACTATCTCTCCACCAGCGGCTAATATGTTTTCTAGTAACTCTGCTTCCTTTTTCTTCATATTATGCACCTTCCATGTTATCTGGAGTACTTTCTGACCTAAATGTACCACCAAAGCACTCTTTGAAACAGACGTCTTTGAAGTCGCATAGTTTCCTACAGAAATTAACCTGTGGTAGACTGTATTCGTTAAACTTCTTTTTAGATGGTTCAGCACCAAATGCTGTTTCATCTCCTTTGTATTGTGGCTTTGGAGGGAATACACCGTCCAAATGGTCGTTTAGGAAGTCTGTAGTACGTACAAAAGATGTTACCAAATCCTTAAAATTGTCTACATCTTGTGGGTACACGTCTACGTCAAATGTTCTAACTGTTGGTGGGTCTGCTTTACGCTTATCTTTCCAACCAGACTTGTGCTTATCTGTCACGATATATCTGAATTTGTTGGTATTTAGAGCCTGTGAATAAGGAACCCACTGTAATTCTGACATTATACGGCCAGATGTCCAACGAGAAGACTTCCAATAAGATGCCATCTTCAAATCAGTAACAGAGCCATCTGTATGTGTTATATCAGCAAATCCATTCAACCTAATAGTTTGCCCATCAATCTGTATAGGCCATATACATTGTACCTGTGTATCTGCAATAGGCGGCATTTGGAACTTGTTACCTAAGTAATCTTCACCATTTTGCCATGCTAAAAGGAAGCCTCTAGTCCATGTTCTAAAGTCCATGACTTCTTGCAAGCCTTGTGCGTCAGTGACAGGACTACCATCTAGATTTAACAACGGCTTGTCTTCATCTTTCTGTGCTTCTTTGATTCTAATAAGTAAGATATCTCCGGCCAACTCAACGATTGGTTCTACGTCTTGGCTAGGGTCTGCTCTAAACTCTTCCATAGCGATTTCATCGAAAACGTTACCACTAAGGAAAAAGAGTCTATTAGGTGTCTTTATCTTCTGAACGTACTGGTAAAAGTACTTTCTAGGACAATCTGAAAAGGTTTTCAACCTAGAGGGTGATATATCGTGCCTTCTCCAGTCTCCCCAATCTTTACCCATTTACTCACGACCTGTCCGGATGGGAAGTTATTCCCACTAATGCACAGTATCTCTTGCAGTGTTCAGTCCACTCTGGGCGATTTGCTGCCAAGAATGCTACATAGTGTACGAAAGTCTTGCCTTCATCACCAGACATATATGCTTGGTGAACAGTCTCCCCTTTTCTAGCACCTTTGTCAAAAGTGAAGTTTCCAGGGTGGTTTGTATCAGATTCGTCTATCAACAATTCTGTGGTCTTTTCTACACCAATAGTATCTTCTTCTACTTCGGTGGCTGTTTCTACGTTTTCTTCTCCTTCTAGGATTTGACACCAAGATTTCTTGACGGAAATGGTCTCTCCGGCTTTCTTGACATTGTTACCTGTTTCGACAGATACGGTCAGCCATGCATTGGCTTTATCGACTATTGTACCGACACAGCCATCATTTGGGCCATCAGAGCCAGAGATTAGTACTCTAACCCCCACTTCTAGGTCAGTAGTGAATACCGACTTTCTTGCTTTAGGTAGGGTAGTAGTCTGGATTGCCTCCTTTTCTACTACTTCTACAGTTTCTTGCTTACTTTCTTCTATTACAGATGCTACTGATATCTCAGAGAGTTGGTCATTGGCGTCAATGGCCTGTTCCAATCTCTTCTCAACTGTCCTTAATGGTAATGGTCGATTAACCATTTCCTCAAGGGAGCCTGCGATTCTTTCAAGAGCATCTGCGATTCTCTCTTGATAATTATCAGACATGAGCCTTGCTCGTAACCGAAGGTAATTAAACATTGTCATTCTAACCTAGTATTCATATAAACTATGTTTGCATGAGATGGGGTTATAATCACCTGCCTACTCGGTTATATTGCGGGGTTGGACAACCTCCTTTTGATAACAACTCCTATTGTGCTGCAACCAATAATCTGTTTTTCCATGCCCAATTCCCGCAACCTACTATTATACCCTAGTGAAAACATCGAATAATAGCCTTTTACCCCTGATATGTACACTTATCCGCCTATATGTAAAAGGGTATATGTATATGTGTAACGGACGTTATACATATGAGAACCAGGTCCCTACCCATTTGCTATATGTATAATGCCCCATTAACTTATATACCGCCTGTAGGTGGGTATAGGCATAGCCGCACCCAAGGTATAATTCAATGTAACTAGGATTGCTGCAAACATAGTTAAGGAGAAGACGCAAATGATAGAAAGTAAATTGATGGAAGTATATTTAGAAAGATGCAAGAAGGAACCGGAGTTCAAACAGGAGTTGCTAGACGCTGTCTGCAAAATGGAAGGAATCCTAAAAGATATAAGAATGGCAATACATGAGGTGGAAGCATGAAAATAGAAACGGCATTAAAATTACTAAACAAACGAGCCGGATGGTATGGTCTTAGTAATGATATCCCAAAATATCTTGACCTTATTACAAGATGTGGTGGAACTCAAAAAGAAATACAAGCGTTAGACACATTAAGAAAGTTTGAATATGAAAAAATTATGTCTATGATTGAAGGGGTGGAAGAATGAAAGAGTGCTCACATGATCTTAACGGTGGGGACCATCTGTATGAATTAGGAGCCAAAGAAGAGAACTTAACTACAGGCTCTCTTAGAATCCACTTGAAGGAGGTTCAGTGTATACTTTGTAAAGAAATGGTATTGCATAGATATGTCAACGTCAGTTCCTTACCGGAAGGACTCTATGAACAATTGATGAAAGAATGGTATTATGAGTTAGCAGAGAGGAAAGGTTGGTTAGAAGATGAGGTGGAAGCATGAAGATAGTAAGTTGGTTTATTGAAGCAATGCTTGAGAATGGTGAGTTGATACAAATAGCAGACATACCTGATGATGTCGCTAGTGTAGTTGATGAATGGTTAACAGAATTGGAGGCGAACTAGCATGATATCTAACGCTGTTGCACAATATATGCCTAAGTGGGTCTTATTCATAGGGAGGCTACTACAATGAATATCTTTGTTCTTTCAACCGATCCTGTCGAAGCAGCAGTAATGCAACTAGATCGGCACATCGTGAAAATGCCGCTAGAAACCGCACAAATGCTATGCGCTGCATATCCTGACGGTGTAGCACCGTATAAGAAAACACATTACAATCACCCGTCTACAGTATGGGCTAGAACCTGTAGAGAGAATCACGATTGGCTGATACAACATGGTCTTGCACTATGTATGGAATATACCAACCGCTACGGACGTAGGCATAAGTGCCAAGACGTCATTGAATGGATCAGAGATAATCGCCCTAACCTACCCGTAAACGGAGAAATGACACCATTTGTAGCCGCTATAAGTGCTGACCAGAAGTGTAGGTCTTTCTATAACTTTGATAATCTACCTATAGTAACTAAGTATAGGTTATACTATCTATATGATAAGTCCTATATGGGTATATGGAATAAAGGTAAATCTAATCCTCCAGAATGGTACTCAGCATTGTTACCGATAATACAAGACCCAGATGAATACGCTAGAAACACCATGCAAACTGCTTGGTCGAGATGGTAAACCATTAAGTAAATAAGTAAACAGAGTTAATGTTAGGAGAGATAGTTATGTATGAATTTGAAATATTGATAGTCCTTAATCTGATTACCTTAATTGCATTATATATTAACGCATCCGTTATTGGTAGGGCGTTAGAGTTATTTAGTGAAATACACGATGTTCTTGTACACCTTATTGCTCATGCTGTATTAGTACAGGCAGTAGACGATGGTGAGTTCGAGTTATTCGAAGAATTAACCCAAGATGCTGTTGCTAAAATAAACACCAAAAAAGAGTCCACGTTATTCGAAGACATGGAGGAATGATTAAATGAAACACAATGGAAAGAAGTTTAGGAAACTAATGAGAGAGTATCAGCGAACAAGAGTAGGTAACAGTAAACCTGTTGCCTCAGTCAAACAAGGTAGAGGTAAGCGACGTAAGCATCTGCGTAAAAGAGATGCTTTACAGGCACGAAGGAGCCGATAGAATGGATTTTATCCTAAAAAAAGACTTAACCAAAGCGAATGAATTGTATCATTCTATTAAGATAAGTCGTATGAAGCGCAACTATCAACACAAGTTGTTGAGAGCAGCGAAGAAAGAACGTATTCAGTTAAACAAACTGTCCAGAGAAACTGTAGAAAAGGTAAGAGACTTAATTGTTCTTAGAAACAAGTCTAACGAAGAGGCAAACAAATACAAAACGCTACGTAATGAAGCGGTCACAAAACAACACCAAGCAAAGGATGAAGATACTAAGAAGAAGTACGATGTGCAGCAAAACAAGTATCACGATAAAATGATGAAGGCGGTTGACGAAGCACAAAGTCACCATCTACACATAGATGCCCTTAACGTAACTATTGTCGACTTGAATAAGAAACACGACAAAAAGCACGAAGAAGTCTTGTTTTTACGAGGTAAAAGCGAAGTCTTTCATGCAGATATCCAATTAGCAATCGACGAAATAGAGGCGATTAAAGCAAAGCATGACATAAAGTACCTAGATTATGAACTCACAGAGATGGAGGAAGAGTAAGTGGGTTATCGAAAGTTATTCCATTACATAATTGGCATGGGATTAGGTGGCCTAGGGTTGTTTAACTCTAGTAAGTTAGAGATACGATATGAAACAAATAGCAACTTAGAGTTGCTATGTCAAAATGGTATGATAATATCTAGCGTTATTATTGTGTATTTTTTCCTAGCCTTTTGGGTGGAGATACTAATGATGCGGACTATGCGTAGGCGTAAAGCAATGCGTAAAACATTTTTTGTAGAAGAAGAACCTCTAGCAATTAGTGACTTCGTAAAACCTCCTACAAAAAAGATGGAGGAAGAGTGATGATATGTCCTCACTGTCAAAAAGAATTGGCTGACTACATGTACTACGATGAAGAATCACAAATTTGTAGAATAGTGGTGATGAGATGAAAGCAGTTATCTATTCTAGGGTGTCTACTGACCATCAATCAGAGGGTTCTGTTGAGCAGCAGATACGTAAGTGTAGGGAGTATTGTGCATTCAAAGACTACGAAGTAGTAGAAGTATACTCTGACGTTGGTTCTGGTATGAAGACCGAACGTGAAGGATACGAGAAAATGATGGAAGATATAGATACTTGGGATATCACTATTGCTTACAAACTAGACCGATTCCACCGTAGTGCTGCGAACGCTGCTACATGGGCAGCGGATCTTAACTCTCGTAACAAAAACTTCGCAGCAATAGACATAGATATCGATACTGTCACGCCTATGGGTAGGTTTATTTTCCAATTGATGAGTTCATTAGCGCAATTGGAAGTAGAGATGACACGCGAGAGAACAAAAATGGGCTTGGATGCAGTTAGGCATCAAGGTAGGAAACTGGGGCCACCTCCATATGGGTATGATTCTAAGTTTAAAATCACAGGTAAAGATACAGATAAAGGCATATTAGTTATCAATAAAGCAGAAGCAGAGATTGTGAAAATTATTTTCCAGTGTAAAGAGAAGGCTCTAAGCCTATCTGAAATCTGTGAACATCTAATCCAAAGTGGAATCAAAACAAAGAAGGGTAAACTTAGTTGGTCTCCCGCCACTATTAGCGGTATCCTAAAGAATGAACGCCTGTACAAAGGAGTGTACGAGTTAGACGGCGAAGAAAAAGAATTCTCTTGGGGAGGAATATTATGAATACAACATTTATAGAAGGACAACAAACGACAAACAGTATGATAGCATTAGATAACAACGCTGCGGGAAGTGCAGCATATACTGGAGATGAAATAGATGAGTGAACAACTAAAAGCGGGTGATATACTATGCTTCTATGAAGTGAAAAATCCAGAAGGTAATACTGCCGGTATGATGGTTAAAGAAAGTCACGAACGTAGTATAGATAACTATGTTCAATGGGCTAAATCTCAGCAAATTACACTGCCACCTGGACATGATTTCCATAGAGCAATGTGGGTAAAACTTAACGATACTAAGATAGAATCGCCATTTGTGCCAGAAAATGTGCCATTTAAGATATATCCTGATGGCGGTGTGGCATTAGGTCAGTCAAAGTGGTGGCTAAATCACATATTCACTCTTTATAGCGACATAGCAGACCCAGCAGAAGAAGAGTGAAGTTAACTCTAACTATGTTTAAGAGGAACGAAAATGTCAGTGTTACTTTACACTAATACCAAAATAAACCTATGTGAAGATGGTATTATTGTTTGTCCTGTATGCACGCAGTATAGATATATGAGCAACTATCCAATTAGCGAGTTTAAGAAAAGCGATCTTATCGCATATGGCCATCTACTAGGTTTTGTAGAAGAAAATGGTATTAAAGAAGGCCAACTAATATTCTCGGACTCTAACACAAAAGAGCCTATTTTGTGGTTTCCTATGCATAAATTGTACAATACCAAATATAGACTGGACTGGATAGAAAGCGGTTTACAGACCTTGGCGAGTTATCGCTTGCATGATAAACATAGAATCTATTTTCCAGCGATAGGATACTATGATGAAGACGGTTTAGTCCAAGAAGATGTACTACATCTTGTACAAAAATATCTTTCGGATGGCAAAAAAGACGTATATTTTGTCACTCACTATTAAAGCAAAGACTAATTACCACTGACATCCCCCGACATCATGTGGAACCTCCACCTAGAGAGTTGATAGAATCCGAACTGGATGCAATGTATAACATTGTAAAACATCTTCTAAGCAGAAAATCCGTTAAAAGTTTTGGTTTTACTGAGGTTAGTATAGATGATAGTGAATGTTATTCTATATCAGATATACAATATAAGGATAATACTTACTTCGTATTATTAGTAGAAGAAGGTAATAAAGAGTCTGGCGTTTATATTCGCTCAGGATTGGTACAAGATTTAGAGATCGTATTACCTTTACCACACATGATTAGAATGTCTAATAAACCAAGTGAAGTCTCAGATGACTTGTGTTAGGAGAGGACATCGAGCCGTCTTCCGATGATGTAGTCTCGA
>MDSV01139030.1_pt1 | contig 21502 bp, 34 predicted proteins | sample 810851 | NCBI WGS metagenome assembly MDSV01 (sample SAMN05326640, study PRJNA326480) | marine metagenome | isolation source: seawater | place: Atlantic Ocean: North East | collected 2012 | reverse complement strand
ATTTTCAATAACCCTTGCCTCAATTATTTCAATTCGTCTATATGGATTGTTGCTTCTTAAGGCCTTACGAACATTGTCTAAATAAGAAGTGTAAGTTTCTCCCATAGGAATTTTAGAATATATCTTTTTTCGTGTCATAGGATCGATAACCTCTATCCAATTTTCCATATTTTCGCTATCTGGAATTTTTGAAATCATACTTTTTAAAATAAAGTCTCTATCTGTAATTGAATTTGAGATTCTATCTACAATATCAATACCTTCTACAACTTCTCCAAAAATCGTATATTGCCCATCAAGCCAAGCAGCATCATCAACACATATAAAAAATTGAGATCCTGCAGAATTAGGATTATTAGACGAGCGAGCCATCGAGACGATGCCTCTTTTGTGCTTCAATGCACTGAATTCAGAATCAATACTCCATCCAGGTGATCCTGTACCATCATTTTCTCTATTAGAATCCCTCGACAATATATCACCTCCTTGTATCATAAAATCTTTAATAGTTCGGTGAAAACTTGTTCTATCATAAAATCCGCTATTACATAACTTTTTAAAATTCAATACATGATTAGGGGCAATATCATTAAAAAATTTAATCTTTATTATACCTTTAGATGTTTCAATAATGGCCATATCATTTGATGATAACTCCTTAGGAATATAGCTTTCACTATATAATTTTATCTTGTTAATTCCTGGCTCTCCAATATATGCCTCTGAAATTCTTCCTTTTTTAGGATCTACTGTAATAAAATTCAAATCAATACCCTTACCTTCAAAAAAGTTGAGATTAATATTTGTAGTATCAATTGTTTTTGTAGCAATTCTTAAATATGGATTGTCATCTAACTTTATGCTATCTAAAGAGATTAAAAAAGAAACAAATATGAATGTTATAAAATTTTTCATTTACCTGATCGCCCATGAACAGTTATTGGTATATCGCTAAGCCAATTAGGAACATCTGTTTCGTTCCAAGATTCAACAGGATGATTTAACAAAGGTTTATAATTACAGCCAAAGTCAATTTCCTCAACACTTCTATGTACAATGCTAGTAACTCCAACTACATTAGCTTTATATTTTTTTACAACCTCAATTAATTCAAAGATAGAACCTCCAGTAGAAACTATATCTTCTACAATGAGTACGTTACTACCTTCTTGTATTTCAAAACCCCTTCTAAGTTCCATTTTTTCTTGTATGCGTTCAGTAAATATTCCTTTTTTTCCAAGATATTTAGCCACACCGGATGAAATCAATATCCCTCCTATAGCAGCACCAAGAACAATATCAACTTTTTCAGAATTAAACTGATCAGACATTTTTTGGCATATTTTATCTAAATGTGATGGAGACTCCATTAGTCTAAATTTTTCGATATATTTGTTACTATGCCTTCCAGAAGTCAATAAAAAATGTCCTTCTAAGAACGCACCACTTTCTTTTAATAAATTTAAAATTTCATTACTCATCTAGAAACCTCTTAATTTCATTATGATAAAATAATGTTCTAGAATAGATATCTTTATCAGTTGAATTCTTGTAATACAAAATATCTCTAGATACATTAACAATTCCGATAGCTCCGTTTTTATTTCCTATTTTAACCGACATTTCCAAATTCCCACCTTGTTTGCCTATGCCTGGAATTAGCCATGGCATTAAAGGTGCTTCTAATCGTATTTGGTTCATCTCTTCTTCATGAGTAGCACCAACTACAATACCTATATTATCTTGCTTTAATTCTTTTAACATTTCCAATACAGATAAATAAATAGGCCTATCATTAGATATTTTTTTTTGTATATCGCGAGATCCAGAATTTGATGTAAGACATAAAACAAAAGCACCAAATTTAGTATCGTCAATAAAAGGAGTTATAGAATCGCTTCCCATATATGGAGAAACAGTAGCAGAATCAAAACCAATTTGATTAAAAATTGATTGAGCATATTTTTTTGATGAATTACCAATATCTCCCCTTTTACCATCTGCTATTGTAATAGCTTTATCACCAATATACTCAACAACGTTCTCCATTAATTCATACCCTTTATATCCAAATTGCTCAAAGAAGCCTAAATTTAATTTATAAGAAGCGCATATTTCACTAGTACTATCTATAATCATTTTTATAAACTTTGATGAACCTTCTAAGCTTTTTGGGATTGAATTTGGAAAAAGGTCATAATCAATATCAAGGCCAATACAAAGACGACTCTCTTTTTTTAAACATTCTTGTTTTAATTTTTGATAAAATTCAGTTTTCATTTTTATAAAGGATATTACCCATTCAATTTAATATAAATTCACATAATTAGCTTAATATTTTCAAATATATTTTTTTGAAAAAAATAAACTTTTAAAATAAATTAAGATATGGCTAAAGACTCAATAAAATCAAAAGTGCAAATAATTGCCTCATCTGGATATAATTTTAAAATTGAATTAATATTAGAAGTTGGTAAAGATGACATACCTGACTTAATTGAAACATCCAAAGGGCTCGTGGATGTTTTTGGTGAAAGGGCTCTTCTAAATGAAAATAATATTTATAAATACTTCAGCAATGAAACTTTACCTTTTGTTGCCAGATACAAAGGCTCAATCATAGGCTATATTATTGGTGTTCCATTAGAACACTTTCATCAAGAGTCATGGTCTCATTTTGATAAAAATCTTAATAAAAAAAATACTTTATATACTTATGCATTTGTTATAAGAAAAAATTTTCAAAATAAAAATGGATACGCAAAAACACTAAAAAGAATATATTTAAACTGGGCAAAAAAAAGAGAGTATAAATATATATCAGGACATGTTACTAACGGTATATCTAATAAATTCAAGAATACAGAAATAGTAAAAACCTTCCCTATCTGGTACGATGCAAAAAATCCGTTTGATTACTATAGAAGAATACTATAAAATATTACAATCTGTAATTTTTTTAACCTTTAATATTAATTTTTTATATGTTATTTTTGTTTTATGAGATTACTAATATTACTTCTTTTAAACATATGCTCAACAATGACCCTGCAAGAAGCATACAATAATGCTTTATCTTATCAAGATTATGAGAAATATATAATTTTAGAACCAGGACAGACATATTATGGTGGATTAGGGATTTATGAGGGAGATGTGTTTATAGACTGCAAAGGTTCAATAATTGACCTGCAAAATCAAAATGGGATATGGGTTTATGCTGATGAAGATTACCTTGCAAGCCTAGATATACAATATTGCAATATAATTAATGGTGCCTACTATGGAGTCAGTTACTCTGGAATATCTTCTGGAACAATAACAAACTGTAATTTTTATAATAATGATATTGGCATAAAGCCATTTGATTATAGCGAAGTCAATATCGAAAATTGTAACTTCATTAATAATATAACCTACGGATTAGGAATAATTGGAGAGCATTCAAATGTAACAGTAAATTATTCAAATTCATGGGGAAGTGAAAATGGAGACTACTGGGAAAACTGCCCTGGCTGAGGGAATATTTGGACACCGTGGGTGCCCAATCCTGGAGTTGGTTTAATATATCAAAATCCTATTTTTCTTGATTTAGAGAATTTAGACTTTAACTATTCTTCAGAATCGCCTTGCATTGATTCCGGAAATCCTAATCTTTTAGATTTAGATGGATCCAGAAGAGATATTGGAGCAAATACATACTCAAATTCATTATTAGGAGATTGTAATTCAGATTATGAATTATCTATACTAGATGTTGTTTACTTAATTAATAACTGCATACTAGGAAACTCAAATCAATGTTTTTGCTCTGATATAAATAATGACAATGAAAGCAATGTACTAGATGTGGTAACTCTAGTTAATATTATTTTATCTTATTAGCTTTTTATAATTAATAGTTATACAATTTGAAGATTGCCATAAATCATTTTTTTTCATTACAGCTTTAAATAGCAACGAATTACAAATTTCACTCAACCAGAATGATATATTTTTATATTCATTCTCAAACCAGATAATATCTACATTTGCAAATTGCCTTACAAATGGAAATATACACACATCTACTATATTAAATTGATTACCTGATAAATACTTAGATTTACTTAATTGTATCTCATAATCATTTAAAAAAGTACCACATTTTTTCCTATAAAATTTCTTGGACTTATCTGGGTATCTATCATGGTACTTATATCTATCAAGCCACTTTTTGAATTCATTATCATTTTTTTTAATAATTTTCAATTCTTGAGAACAATCTCTAGGAAGCCATTTTTGATCTACGCATTCATTTAGCGACCACAAAATGATATCTAAACTTTCATCAATGACAATATTATCAGTTGTTATCAAAACAGGAACGGTACCCTTTTTAGAAGATTTATAAAGTTCTGGAGGTCTATCTTTCAGAGATATTTCTCTTATTTCAATTTTTAATTTAGTATATGCAAGTGCCATCCTGGCGCGAATTGCATATGGTCATCGTCTGTAAGAATATAAAATAGGATATTTCATTTAAAAAATTATAAAACTAGTATCTTTAAAATTTATCAAGTTGCTCAATTATAGTTTTTTGATCAATTGAATACCTTAATGTATCTTCTCTACTCATCTCGCCCATTTTAAAAAGCTCTAGCAATGAATCATCCATTCTAATCATACCTTCATTGCTTCCACTTTTTATATAATTATCTATCTGATGGACATTATTTTCTCTAATGAGAGCTTGAATAGCTGGAGTTGATATCATTACCTCCGCAGCTAATGATCTTCCATCAATTTTATTTGGTATAAGCTGCTGAGCCACTACAGCTAATAAAGACATCGACAGATTAACTCTAATAACATCTTGTTTTTCAGCAGGAAAAGCATCAACCAATCTATTGATCGTACCACTGGCAGTATTTGTATGTAATGTGCCTAATACTAAATGACCAGTTTCAGCAATAGTTATTGCCGCTGCCATAGATTCCATATCTCTTAATTCTCCTACAACTACTACATCCGGATCTTGTCTAAGAGCACTCTTTAAACCAGAAGCAAATGATTCAGTGTCGACACCAACTTCTCTTTGATTAACTTGAGCCTTAGAATGAGGATATAAATATTCAATGGGATCTTCAATAGTTATGATATGTCCTTCTAATTCCTGAGTTAATTTATATACAATACTAGCTAAAGTAGTTGACTTTCCACTACCAGTAGTTCCAGTAATAAGAATCAAACCTTTACGACGGTTTGTCAATTCTATAACTGACTGAGGTAAGCCCAAAGAATCAATTGATGGAATTTCATAAGGCAATCTTCTATATGCGGCAGCAAAATTACCTCTTTGATTAAAAACGTTAACTCTAAAACGACTAATACCAGGAACAGAAATAGAATAATCAATCTCTGATCCATTATATATTTTTTTCTTATTAGGTTCACTTAACTCTGATTCTATAATTTTTTTAGCATCTTCTAAACTTAACTTATCATTTGAAATAGGAATCAATTTTCCACCTTTACGAATTCTAGGCGCAGAACCTGCAGTTATATGGAGATCACTAGCATTTTCTTCTACAGTTTTTTTTAATAATTCATTCAGATTCATTATATTTACCTTATATCAATTTAACATATTACCATTTTTAACAATACCAACAAATCTATCATCATCGAACATATAAGGGATTTCAGAAAAATCTTCTATATCCCAAATTAATAAATCGGCCACATAACCTTTTTTAACTACACCATATTTGTCATCAATTCTCAAAGCTTTTGCAGCACTATAGGTACATGCTTTAAAGCTTTCATACAAAGGTAATTTGCAATAAAGATTAGCTAAAAACATTATCATAGGCATAGACTGTATAGTACAACTACCTGGATTATAATCTGATGCAATTGCAATTTCTCCACCGTTATTTAATATTTTTCTAGCGTCGACATATTCTTTTTTTCCTAAAAAAAACGTCGTTCCAGGCAAAATAACAGATATCACATTATTTTGAGCCATAGCTTTTAAACCCTCATCTGTTGAATGCATCAAATGATCTGCTGAACAGGCATTAATCTCAGCAGCTAAAAGAGCGCCCCCAGAATCAATAAATTCATCTGCATGTAATCTAGGTAAAAGGCCATGACAAATTCCTGAGTTCAATATTTTTCTGGATTGATCTACTGTAAAGTATTTTTTTTCGCAAAAAACATCGCAAAACTTAGCTAGTTTTTTTTCAGATATCTCAGGAATCATTTTATCGCAAATCATATCCACATAATCATCTTTATTATGACTATATTCTTCAGGAAAATCATGAGCCCCCATAAAAGTTGGAATAATATTTAATTCAGAATAATCATTTAACATTTTGATAACTTCTAAAGATTTGATTTCATCTTTCACAGTAAGGCCATATCCTGACTTTGCTTCAATAGTTGTTGTACCTTTTTTTAAAAAAGATTTAATTCGAGGTAAAGATTCATTAAAAATTTGTTCTTTAGATGCTTCTCTTAACATTTTAATACTAAACTTAATTCCACCACCTTGATTAGCAATATCCTGATAACTCTTACCTTTAATTCTTAACTCAAATTCACTAGATCTGTTGCCTGTAAATATAGGATGAGTATGACAGTCGATAAAACCAGGAGTCACCAAGCCATTCTTAGCATTAAATGTTTTTTCAATTTTATAATTATTTAAATTCTGGCCTATTTCTATTATTTCATTATTTTCTATAACAATTTCTAAATTTGGTTTATCATTAATTATTAGATTATTGGAAATATCATCCCAACTAACTATTTTAGAAATGTTAGTTATTTTTTTTATCATTTGAGACCTGGGATTTTTAAACCTTTTGTAATAGCAACGCTTTTAGCTTCATTATAACCTGCATCAACATGTCTTGCAACTCCAATACCAGGGTCATTTGTAAGCACCCTATTCAATCGTTCCTTACATTCTTTAGTTCCATCTGCCACAATAACAACGCCTGAATGAATCGATAGCCCCATTCCTACACCACCACCATGATGAAGAGATGTCCAGCTTGATCCACCAGAAACACTAAGCATAGCATTTAAAATTGGCCAGTCGGCTACCGCATCTGAACCATCTTTCATCTTCTCTGTCTCTCTGTTAGGAGATGCAACAGAACCACAATCTAAGTGGTCACGACCGATTACAATTGGTGCAGAAAGTTCGCCATTTCCTACCATTTCATTAATTGCTTCAGCAAAAATGTTTCTTTCTTTATATCCCAACCAACAAATCCTAGCTGGCAAACCTTGAAATTGAACTTTTTCTTGAGCCATACTTATCCATCTCGATAATAATTTATCATTAGGAAAAAGCTCTAATACTTTTTTATCTGTTTTATATATATCATTGGGGTCGCCAGATAATGCAACCCATCTAAATGGCCCTTTACCTCGACAAAATAAAGGACGTATATACTCAGGTACAAAACCTGGAATATTAAAGGCCTTATCAATACCCGCTCTATCTTTCGCTTGTCCTCTAAGATTATTGCCATAATCAAAAACTATTGAACCTTTTTTTTGAAAATCAAGCATTGCTTGACAATGAACACCCATTGAAGAGTAAGATTTTTGAATATATTCTTTAGGGTTTTTAATTTTCAATTTTAATGCATTTTCAAATGTCATATCATTTGGATAATAACCGTTTAATTCATCGTGGGCTGAAGTTTGATCTGTTACTATTTCTGGGATAATATTTTTCTTTAAGAGTTCAGGAAAAACATCAGCAGCATTACCTAATAGCCCAATTGAAATTGCCTTTTGGTCATCCTTTGCCTTTAATGCAATTTCTAAAGCTTCATCTACTGAACTACATTTAATATCAAGATATTTTGTATTGAGTCGCTTATCAATTTTCTGTTCATCAATTTCAACCGTTATATTAACACCTTGATTCATAGTAACAGCTAGTGGTTGTGCTCCTCCCATGCCACCTAATCCTGCGGTTAGTGTCAAAGTACCCTTCAAACTTCCATTAAAGTGCCTATTTGCCACTTCAGCTAAAGTTTCATATGTACCCTGAAGAATTCCTTGGGTCCCTATATATATCCAACTACCTGCAGTCATTTGACCATACATCATTAATCCTTTTTCATCTAAATCTCTAAAATGATCCCAATTAGCCCAATTAGGAACTAGCATCGAATTAGATATAAGTACTCTTGGAGAATATGAATGAGTTTTAAATACAGCAACCGGTTTGCCTGATTGAATTAATAATGTTTCATCATTTTCAAGCTCAATGAGTGATGATAGTATTTGATTATAACAATCCCAATTCCTAGCAGCTTTACCTAATCCACCATAAACAATTAAATTATCTGGATCCTCAGCAACAGTACTATCTAAATTATTCTGAAGCATCCTATAGGCGGCTTCTTGATGCCAACCTTTACAAACCATTTTATTTCCTATTGGTGCCTTAATCTTTATTTTATCCATTTTCAAATATCCTTTAATCAATATTATTAATAAATATATCTATAATAGGATCAAACCAAAATAAATTCTCTTTTTGATTATCTTCAATATTATAATAAGAAAATAAGCTAATTCCTCTAAATCCATACAAATTAGTAATATATATCTTTTCTGATATTTGCTTAGGTTCTTGATTATATGTTGATATCCCCATGACTATCTTGTCCAAGTTTTGCTTACCTGTATCATCAATTGATGATATTGGATTATAGAACCCTATATTATCAGGAGCATAATTCATTAAAACTACAAAATCTAAAAGATTTAAATTAAGCCACTCCATCCAATCTTGAGACCACTTACTCTTAGCCAAAAAAGGGTCTGGTTTTACAGCTGCACTAATTTTAACATCCTTATTAGAGTTTTCAACAACTTCCCTAACGTTAGCTAACAAATTATTAATATTTTCAATCTTATAATTATCCCAAATTGCTTGCATTGAATCAATTTCACTCTGCCTCCAACCATAGGTTGTTGATATTATATTTCTTTCAATATCTAAAGGGTCATAGCCATACCTATTCTTAAATACCTTAACACCTTCATTATTATAACCATACACATCACTCTGAAAACGAATATAGTCAAGATGTAAGCCATCAATATTATAATTATCAACTACTTCTTTCATAACTGATGATATATAATTATTAACTTCAGGATGATTAGGAGATAAATATATACCTCCCCAATTTAAAGATTGTACTTGGGTAATATCTATATTCGAATCTGATTTGCCATAAATATCAGATTCTGTCCAATTCTTATTTGTATGATATAAATGACTTAAATTTTCAGGAGCAGCATTCTTGATACCTGACCTAGACCACAATATGTAGGTGTTCATCCAAGCATGTACTTCTAATCCTAGCTGATGTCCAACTAAAATAGCATACTCTAAAGGATCAAAACTTTTATCTTTAATTGATGGATTTTTAGAAACTATATTAGATGAATAAAAGGAATCACCTCTAAACCTACATTGAACAAAAACCTTATTAAAGTCATGATCAAATGCAAAGTATAAGGCCTCATTAATACTCTCTTTATCTCTCATCGAATCAGCTGTTATCCATAAAAATTTGTCGAATTGAATCTTCTCTTCAACTGAACAGAAAGTTAAAGATATAAAAAAAGTGAAAACAAAAAAAATTAAAATCTTCATTTTCACTCTGTTATAGATAAAATAATTACCCACTTATACAATATCTTATTTTTTATTCTTTCTCTTTTTTGCTGTCTTTCTCTTTTTTGCTTTCTTTCTCTTTTTTATCAGATTCATTCTTTAAGTTGACAAATTCAATGAAGCACATTTGAGCATTATCATTTTTTCTATTTTGCATCTTAATTATACGAGTATATCCGCCGCTTCTCATGTTATACTGAGGACCTATTTCATTAATTAAAAGGTTAGCTACTTTTTTACTATTTTTACCCAGAATTTTCTGCATTATAAGCCTTCTACCATGGAGCTGGTCATTATACTTTGAATATGTAATCAAACGCTCTATGTACGGACTTAAAGTTTTTGCCTTTGGCAATGTAGTTTTAATCCTTTTATAAAAAACTAGAGATGAAGCCATATTACTAAGCATTGCTTTTCTATGACTTGATGTACGATTTAATTTTCTGCCTTTTTTAAGATGTCTCATAATTTATTACTCTGCATTAAGGTATTGGCTAATATCCATACCAAATTTTAAGTTAAGTTCTCCCAATTTTTGAACAAGCTCTGTCAATGATTTTCTCCCAAAGTTCTTATATCTTAACATCTGAGATTCTTCCTTATCTACAAGCTCTGCAATTGTTTCTATACCTGCAGCTTGAAGACAGTTATGACTTCTAACTGATAATTCCATTTCATCAATACTTTTTAGAAGAAGACTCTTTATTTCTAATGCTTCATTTATCTCCTCTTCGTTAACAGCTTTGATTGATTCTGCTTCATTAAACATAAAGAAAGCTAAATGCTGCCTAGCCACACTAGCAGAGTGATTAATAGCATCTTTAGGAGAAGTCGAACCATCAGATTCAACCTCCATAATCAATCTCTCTTGCTCTTCAGTAGATGTTGCAATCGGCTCAACTTTCCATGTAACATTTGTAACAGGATTAAAAATTGAATCAATAGGAATAACGCCAATAACATCGTCTGTTCTTTTATTTTTTTCTGAACCTACATACCCTTTACCTCTTGCTATTCGTAGTTCAATTTTCAATTTCACCTTATCTGTAATATTGGCTATTAACAGATCTTGATTTAAAACTTCAAATTGAGTAATATGCTCATTAATTTCCTTTGCTTTTAGCTCGCAAGGACCTTGCACTTCAAAGTTTATAACTTCAGGGCCATAATCGTTCAACTTAAATCTAACTTTTTTTAAATTTTGAATTATTTCAGAAACATCTTCAACAACACCTTTTATACTTGAGAATTCATGCTGTACACCATCAATTTTAACAGATGTTATAGCTGCACCAGGAATTGATGTGAGCAAAATTCTTCTCATAGTATTGCCAATAGTTAGAGCATACCCTCTATCAAAAGGCTCAGCTACTAATTTAGCAATATTGCCTTTCTCTTCAACTACATCAACTACTATATCATTAAAATGTTTTTCTTTTGTCATTTTATCTCCAATAATTATTTATTTAGAATACAGCTCTATAACTAATTGCTCATCAAATGGCTCATTAATCTGAGACCTCTCAGGGACACTTAAAAATATACCTGATAATTTAGCTTTATTTAAAGATAGCCACTCTGTTGGATTGTCATCCTTTATTCTTCTCATAGAATCATGAAAAACTTCCATTTTTTTACTTTTATCTCTTACAGTAACAACATCGTCAACTTTAAGTGAAAAAGATGGAATATTAACAACTTTATTATTTACAAGAAAATGCTTATGAACAACTAACTGTCTAGCGCTTCTCCTTGTAGGAGCAAAACCTAGTCTATAAATAGTATTATCAAGTCTAGACTCTAACATTGAAACTAAGTTTTCGCCAGTTGGACCGGCTTTCATTGAAGCTTTTTTATAATAGTTTCTAAATTGTTTTTCTAAAACTTCATAAAGATACTTCATCCTCTGCTTTTCTCTTAACTGAATACCATAATTTGACAACTTTCTTCTTCTAGACATGCCGTGCTGACCAGGCATATAATTTTTTCTAGGATTTCCAAACTTAGGAGATTCAAAAGCTGCGAACTCTAATCTTCTACAAATTTTTGATCTTGACCCTCTATATCTAGCCATTTATATTATCCTTTTATTAAACTCTTCTTTTCTTTGGAGGCCTACACCCATTATGAGGAATAGGAGTCACATCCATAATTCTAGTAATTTTCAAACCTGCAGCTTGAAGTGCTCTAACAGCAGCCTCTCTTCCACCTCCAGGACCTTTAACTCTAACTTCAACTGTACTTAAACCCATAGCTTTTGCTTCTTGAGCAGCTTTATCTGCTGCTTGAGTTGCAGCATAAGGAGTATTTTTTCGAGAACCCTTAAAGCCTAAAGCTCCCGCGCTAGACCAAGCTATAGCATTTCCATTTTTATCCGATAAAGTAACTAGAGTATTATTAAAAGTTGCCTTTATATGGGCAACACCCTCTGGACTAACCTTAACTTTTTTCTTTCTAGCTTTTGCCAAAATCTTATCTCCTAATATTTAAATTGCTTTTTTCTTACCAGCGATTGTTTTCTTCTTACCTTTTCTAGTCCTCGAATTATTTTTTGTATTCTGACCTCTAACAGGTAAACTTTTCTTATGCCTCAATCCTCTGTATGAACCAATATCAATAAGTCTTTTAATACTTCTACCATTAAGCGCTCTTAACTCACCTTCTACTGTATAATTATTAGATATTTCGTCCCTAATTGCTATAATTTGATTCTCTTTAAGCTCATTAACCCTTACATCTGGATCAATCTTAGTTTTTTCTAAAATATTTTTAGACTTAGACTTTCCAATACCGTAAATATATTGAAGTGCGAATTCAATCTTTTTATTTCTTGGTAAATCAATACCTGAAATTCTTGCCAAAACAGCCCCCTTTAGCCTTGTTTCTGTTTATGTCTAGGGTTTTCACAGATAACTCTTAAAACCCGGTTTCTTCTAATAATTTGACATTTATTACAAATCTTTTTTATTGATGCTCTTACTTTCATAATTAGTACCTAAAAATAATTCTTCCTTTTGTTAAATCATATGGTGAAAGCTCTAACTTAACCTTATCATCTGGCATTAACTTAATATAATGCATTCTCATTTTACCAGATACATGAGCTAATACTTCATGACCATTATCTAGCTTCACTTTAAACATCGCGTTTGGCAATGTTTCTAAAATACTTCCATCTACTTCAATATTTGGTTCTTTTGCCATATTATATAGTTAAAATTTGAGGACCATTCTCTGTTATAGTAATAGTATGCTCAAAGTGCGCTGATGGTAATCCATCCTTAGTACAAATTGTCCAACCATCATTCTTTGTATATACTTCTTTAGTGCCCATATTAATCATAGGCTCTATTGCAAAACACATTCCAACATCTATTACTGGTCCAGTACCTGCAACACCATAATTAGGAATTTGAGGCTCTTCATGCAACCGAGACCCGATACCGTGTCCCACAAGTTCTCTAACAACGCCATAACCATTACTTTCAGCGTGCTCTTGAATAGCGCAACCTATATCTCCAATCCTATTACCAGGAACAGCTTTATCAATACCTATATCTAAACATTTTTTTGTTACTTCTAGCAATCTTTTCTTATCATCACTTATACCGCCAACTGCAAATGACTTTGCATGATCCCCATAATAACCATTATATATAGAACCAACATCTATACCAACAATCTCTCCTTCATTCAACTTTTTACTGCTAGGGAGCCCATGCACAACTTCGTCTTCAATAGATATACAAATAGTAGAAGGATAATCGTATAAACCCTTAAAGCCAGGAATTGCATTTTGACTTCTAATATATTCCTCAGCAATTTGATCAAGCTCTTTTGTAGAAACTCCTGGCTTAATATTTTTTTCCATTAAAAACAGAGTCTCTTTTACAATTCTACCGGCTTCAACCATATAATTTATTTCTTCTTTATTTTTTATATTAATCATTAGTACCTATTCTTTGATCTTCCCTTGATTTTTCCTGTCTTAAGAAAGCTATCATAATGTCTACTAACAAGTTGACCTTCAATTTGCTGCATCGTATCCAAAGCAACACCAACAGCGATAATAATACTGGTCCCACCAAAGAAGTATGACAGCATAATATCTACATTACCTATTTGATTAACTAATGTTGGTATAATTGCAATGAATGCTAAGGCTATAGATGCTGGCAAAGTAACTCTGGTCAATATATTATCTAAAAATTCAGCTGTAGGCTTTCCAGGACGTACTCCAGGAATAAAACCGCCTTGTTTTTTCATATTATCTGCAACATCAACAGGATTAAAAGCAATAGCTGTATAAAAATACGTAAAGACTATAATTAATATAGCGAAGCATATAGTATAAACCGGATGAGTTGCTGCAAAAATTGTCGTTAAAATTCCCCAACCACTCAATTGTGCAATTAATCCCGGTAAAAACATTAATGCTTGGGCAAAAATTATAGGCATAACTCCTGCTGTTAAAATTTTCAAAGGGATAAAAGAGGCCTGCCCACCATAAACTTTACGACCAACTACTCTTTTTGCAAATTGAACAGGGATTTTTCTTTGAGCAGAAGTCAACAATACTACAAACATAGTAATTAAAACCAGAAGAATCATTAAAACGATACCGAATAACAATTTGTTTTCTGGGTCATCATACATGCTACTAAATAAAGCTCCAAACGTATTTGGAGCTGCAGCTAAAATACCAACCGTAATAATTAGAGAAATACCATTCCCAATTCCGTAATCAGTAATTTGCTCGCCTAACCACATTACAAAAATTGTACCTGTAACTAAAGACAAGATTGTTACAGAATAGAATAAAGTTGCGCTCTCTAAAACTATAAACCCTGTTCCCTCTACATTTATATTCCAAAAATATGCAGCCAAACCAAAGGATTGGAAAAGTGCAATTAAAACTGTACCATAACGAGTTAGTTGGATAATTTTCTTATTTCCCTCTGCACCCTCTTTCTTTAGCCTTTGAAAATATGGCACAACCGCAGTCATCAATTGTATAACAATCGAAGCAGATATGTATGGCATAATACCTAGTGTGAAAATTGAAGCCTGCGATAAAAAACCCCCAACAAACTGATCATATAAACTAAGTATTCCTTCCTTAATACCTGCTGCCTCACTTGAAGTGAAAGCAAGTACATTTTCCATACTTCCAAACCCTGGAATCATCACTTGTCCACCCAATCTATATACAATCAATAGAGATAGCGTAAATAAAACTTTTTTTCTTAGATCTTGAACTTTAAATATATTTGCAATTTTACTAATCATACAAAACTTACACTTCCCCCTGCTTTCTCTATTTTTTCAATAGCTGTCTTGCTAAACATATTTGCAGAAACATTTACAGACTCATTAATCTCTCCCATACCCAAGACTTTAAAAGGAGTATTTTTGTTAACAAGACCCAATTCAAAAAGAATCTCAGGCGTAATGTCTTTCTTGCCAACTTTATTTAAATCATTTAAGTTTAAAATTTGTACCGTTTTTTTTGTTCTTAAATGATTAAACTTACCAGTGCCCATGCCTCTTTTTGGCAACCTTCTGGCCAGAGGAGTCTGCCCACCTTCAAAATGGAGCTTACTACTAGCCCCAGACCTAGACTTATAACCCTTATGGCCTTTACCAGCCGTTCTTCCTTGGCCTGTAGCATTTCCACGACCTATTCTTTTAGAGTTTTTAACAGAACCTTTTGCTGGAGTTAGATTTCCTAAATTCATTTTTCCTCCTCAATCAATATAAGATGAGATACATGTTTAGTCATTCCTAAAACTGCATCATTCACGCTTTTGACAACTGAATGATTAATTTTTTTTAATCCAAGAGCTCTCAGAGTATCTTTAGTCCTCTGCCTGTAACCTATAGAGCTTTTTATTTGAGTTATTTTTATTTTTTTCATAATTAATTTATATCTAATTAAATAATTGCTTAATTGTTATACCTCTTCTTCTCGCCACTGAAAGAGGATCCTTCATGTTAAGCAAGGCATGTTCTAATGCCCTAACAACATTAATAGCATTCGTTGAGCCGGTGTTTTTAGTTAAAATATTTTTCACACCTAATTGAGACAAAACCTCTCTAACCGGGCCACCAGCTATAATTCCTGTACCAGGACCTGCTGGCTTAATCATAAGCCTTACAGAGCCATGCTTAATATCCATTCTATGAGGTATGGTACCATTAATTATTGGAGCTTTAATTATTCTTTTTTTAGCTTTTTCTTTTGCTTTATTAACAGCTGCAGCCACATCATTGGCCTTACCAAAACCAATACCTACGTGACCATTACCATCTCCAACTACAACCAAACTATTAAATCCCATTTTTCTACCACCAGTCGTGGCCTTAGAAACCCGTTTTATTGAAATTACAGATTCTTCTTGCAATTCTATTTCGGATGGGTTAACAAATAATCTACTACTCATAAATCTCCTAAATGCTTAATCCTGTTTTTTTTATGGCATCTACAAAAGCTTTCACTCTGCCATGAAAAATATATCCATTTCTATCAAACATAACTTTTTCAATCTTTTGTTTTTTAATTTCTTTTCCAATTTTTTCTCCAATAAAGCCACTTTTGTCAATCTTTGAATCCAATTTATCGATATCTTTTTTTATACTTTTATCATTTGTTGATATAGATAAAATTGTTTTATTCTCATTATCATCAACTAACTGCGCATACAGATGTATGTTTGATCTATAAACAACCAACCTAGGATACTTACCAATTGTCAGCTTATTTTTTATAGACTTTTTTCGCCTTGCAAAACTTCTTTTCTTCAACTTTAATTTATTTGCCATTTTTACGCAGCTCCCCCAACAGTCTTACCAGCTTTACGCTTAATAATTTCATCTTTATATTTAACACCTTTGCCTTTGTAAGGCTCCGGCTTCCTCAATTCTCTTATTTTAGCAGAAACATCACCTACCAATTGATTATCCATGCCCTTGACTACAATTGTTGTATTGTTAGGAACATCAAACTCAATTCCATCTGGCTTTTCAAAATATATAGCATGAGAGAAACCTAAATTCAGTAATAAAAAATCGCCTTTATTTTCAGCTGTATATCCAACACCTACTAAATTTAATTCTTTTGAAAATCCATCAGTAACACCTATAACCATATTATTAATCAAAGCTCTCAATAAACCGTGAAGCTCTTTTGATTTTTTTTCATCATCAATTCTCTCCAATAAAACCTCACCATCTTTTACAGAAAAATGAACTTGAGAATGAGCCATACAAGATAAGCTCTTGTTTCCATTTTTTACGACTATTGAATTATCTTGCAATTCAACACTTACATTATCTGGTAGTTTTATCGGTTTTTTTCCTATTTGCGACATAATTTTACCTTAATATTCCTATCCTTTTACCAAACTTGACATAATAATTCTCCACCAACATTAAAAGTCTTTGCTTTCTTATGAGAAATAACGCCCTTAGAGGTTGTTAATATAGAAACACCCATTCCATTCAACACTTTAGGTATTTCTGTAGATGAAACATAATTTCTACAACCTGGAGTACTAACTTTTTTAATTCCTTGAATAACAGGCTCATTATTATCATCATAACATAAAAAAACTCTAAGCAAATCTTGCTTACTATCTTTTACCAACATCGTATCTCTAATAAAATGTTCTTCTCTTAAAACATAACATATTCTCTTTTTCAAATTAGAAGAAGGAACATCTACCCAAGGCTTTCTAGCACTTTGAGCATTTCTAATACAAGTAATAAAATCAGCTATAGGATCTGTTTGCGACATAAAATCTCCTTTTACCAGCTTGCCTTAGTTACGCCAGGAATTTCGCCCTTAAGAGCCATCTCCCTAAATGTAATTCTAGACAAACCAAATTTTCTATAGTATGCACGAGGCCTTCCAGTAACAACGCATCTGTTTCGTATTCTGTTTGGATTAGCGTCACGAGGAAGCTTCTCTAAGCTAATTCTAGCCAACCTCTTTTCATCATGGGAAGACTTTGAACTTTTTAATATTTTTTTCAATTCCAACCTTTTCTCTCTATATCTTTCAGCAATTTTGCGCCTTCTAATATTTTTTACCACCATTGATTTCTTAGCCATAAATTTATTCTTTTCCTTTTTTTTCTTTAATTGGAAAACCAAATAATTTCAATAATTCATAGGCATGCTGATCATTATCAGTGCTCGTTACTATTGTACAATTTATTCCTCTAATTTCATTAACCTTATCATAGTCAATTTCAGGGAATATAATCTGTTCGTCTATACCAAAATTATAATTACCCATTCCATCAAACCCATTACTTGAAATACCTCTAAAGTCTCTTATTCTGGGAGATGCTACTGATATAAATCTATCTAAAAATTCGAACATTCTAGTAGATCGCAATGTAACACGAATTCCAACTGGATCCCCTTCTCTAATTTTAAAATTTGATATCGCCTTCTTCGCTCGAGTGATAACTGCTCTCTGGCCTGATATAATAGACAGCTCTTCTTGAGCTTGTTTTAATGAATTTTTATTTACCTTAGCATCACCTAAACCCATGTTCAAAACAATCTTATCAATATTAGGCACTAGCATTGAGTTCGTTAAATTGCATTTTTCCTTCAATTTTGGAAAAATTTCGTTCATATATGTAATCTTAAGTCTTGGTATGTATTCTGATTGAGACATTAGTTAACATTTCCTCCAGATTTTTTAGAATATCTAATCTTTTTACCCTTCTCTAGCTTATAACCAACCCTAGTTACTTTATTCTTATCAACAAGCATAACATTAGAATGATGAATTGAAGCCTCTTGCTGGACAATCCCGCCCTGAGGATTATCTTGAGTTGGCCTTTGATGCTTACTCACCATATTCAAACCTTCAACAACAACTCGCTTTTTATCAGTAACTACTTTAATGATACGGCCGCTTTTACCTTTATCTTTACCGGTTATTATCTTGACAGTATCGCCCTTTTTAATCTTCATTTTTTATAGTACCTCTGGTGCTAATGATAAAATTTTAGTAAAATTACTATCTCTTAATTCTCTAGCTACTGGACCAAAAACCCTAGTCCCTATAGGCTCTAATTGATTATTGATTAACACAGCTGCATTTTCATCAAATCTTATATAAGATCCATCTTTTCGCCTATACTCTTTTCTAACACGCACTACAGCTTTTGTAACTTCACCTTTTTTAATTCCACCAGGTATTGTTTTTTTAACTGTTACTACTATTGTGTCTCCAAGTTTTGCGTACTTCTTTTTTGAACCACCCAACACCTTAATACATAAGACTTCTTTTGCCCCTGTATTATCTGCTACTCTTAATCTTGTTTCTTGTTGAATCATTTATAATTAATCCTTTTTAGAAATCTCTTTTAAAAACCACTTTTTCATTTTACTTCTAGGTCTAGATTCCACAATAACAACCTCATCTCCAGCCTTAGAAGAATTCTCAGGGTCATGCGCATAATACTTTTTGGATTTAATGATATATTTTTTATACGTAGGATGAGAAATTCTTCTAGAAACCTCTACCACCGCAGTTTTATCCATCTTAGACTCCAGCACAACACCTTTTAATTGTTTTCTAGACGATATCATTATTTTTCCTCTCTAATCCCTAAATCCATTTCACGTAAAACAGTTTTTATCTGAGCAATTTCCTTTTTAACTATTGAAATAGTATTCGGATTTTCTAATTGTTGTAATTTTTTTTGAAACTTTAGATTAACTAATGAATCTTTAATTTCATCTAGCTTTTTAGCTAGCTTAACTTTTGTCATCTTGTTTAAATCTTTTTTTTCCATATTTTAAATCCCTAAAGTGGCCTTCTATGGACCATTTTCGCCTTAACTGGCAATTTGTTTGAACACTTTCTAAAAGCTTCAGCTGCTGCCACGTCATCAAGGCCATCGACTTCAAATAATATAGTACCAGGCTTAACAACAGCAACCCAGTATTCCGGATTACCTTTACCCTTACCCATTCTAGTCTCTGCTGGCTTTTTAGTTATAGACTTGTGAGGAAAAACTCTAATCCACATTCTTCCTGTTTTTCGAACAGACCTTGAAATCACTATTCGAGAAGCCTCTATTTGACGACTTGTAAGCCAGCCATGCTCTAAGGCTTTTAATCCATGAGTACCAAAGGCAACGTAATTACCCTTGTTTGCTAGGCCTGTATTTTTTCCCTTTTGAGGCTTTCTATATTTAACTTTTTTTGGAGATAACATTATCTAATTTCTCCTTTAAATATCCAAACCTTAATACCTATAATACCGAAGGTTGTCAAAGCTTCAACATGCGCATAATCAATATCAGATCTTAGAGTGTGCAATGGGATCCTTCCTTCTTTAAAAGTCTCAGACCTAGCTATATCAATTCCGTTTAATCTACCAGCAATTTGAATTTTAATACCTTCAGCACCCATACTCATTGTAGACTGTATAGACTTTTTAACAGCGCGTCTATAATTTATCTTTTTTTCTAATTGCTGAGCAATGCTTTGACCTACTAATTCGCATGACAATGCTGGTCTTTTTATTTCTGAAACATTTACATTCACATCTGTTTCAATGAGTTTAGATAGATTCTTTTTAAGCTTCTCAACTTCAGAACCACCTTTTCCAATAACAATACCAGGTCTTGATGTATATATAGTAACTGTTATACTTTTTGCAGTTCTTTCGATATTTATTCTACTTATGCTTGCATCTTTGATTTTATTATTTATAAAATTTCTTATAATAATATCTTCATGCAATTTGTCTGCAAAATTCTTTTCGTCGAACCACATGGAGCTCCAAGTTCTATTTATGCCAAGCCTTAAGCCTATCGGATTTGTTTTTTGTCCCATAATTATTTCCTATCTCCAACAACCACAGTTAAGTGGCTTGTTCTTTTTAAAATTCTACTAGCCCTACCCATTGCAGAAGGTCTAAATCTTTTTATTTTAGGCCCCTCATCAACATAAGCCTCCTTAACATAAAGTAAACTTGAATCAGAACTATCATCTTTCTGAGAATGATTAGACATCGCTGACCTAAGAGCTTTTGATATAAATTTTGCAGCCTTCTTATTAGAGAAATCTAAAAAATCTAAAGCATATTCAACTTTCTTCCCTCTAATAGAGTCCAATACAAATCTTACTTTGTAAGGAGACTGCCTAATAAACTTAACTTTACATATCGATTCTGACATATTATTTAACCTTTCTATCACCAGAGTGCATTTTAAAAGTTCTCGTAGGAGCAAACTCTCCTAGCTTATGACCAACCATATTTTCAGTAACAAATACTGGTATAAATTTGTTTCCATTATGAACTGCAAATGTATGGCCTACAAAAAGTGGGGCAATTGTTGAAGAACGAGACCATGTCTTAATGACTTTTTTTCCTGACGCACTATTCATAGCAGATACTTTTTTTTCTAATTTAGAATTAATAAACGGTCCTTTCTTTAAAGATCTTGGCATATCTATTTCCTTCTTTTAACTATAAATTTGTTAGAGTTTTTATTTTTCTTTCTTGTCCTATAGCCTTTTGAAGGAGTACCCCAAGGAGACACAGGATGACCACCTCCAGAAGTCCTACCTTCACCACCACCCATAGGGTGATCTACGGGGTTCATAGCAACTCCCCTAACCTTAGGACGTCTTCCCATCCACCTAGCCCTACCAGCCTTACCAATAACTAAAGTTTCGTGCTGACGATTTCCAATAGTACCAATAGTTGCAAAACATCGCTCATCTACCATTCTCATTTCACCAGAAGGAAGTCTAAGAGTT
>MDSV01112809.1_pt1 | contig 21502 bp, 23 predicted proteins | sample 810851 | NCBI WGS metagenome assembly MDSV01 (sample SAMN05326640, study PRJNA326480) | marine metagenome | isolation source: seawater | place: Atlantic Ocean: North East | collected 2012 | reverse complement strand
CAAGAATTAGCAATTATACCACTGTCTGAGGGTGCCCTTGTCAACGCAAGTCCCCTTACTCAAATCATTCCACTGTTCCGTGATAAGACTGGAATTTATCATTTTGCAGATACTTTGAGCATATTTGGAGAATTTGGATTTGCAATAAAAGCAATTGATAAAAGACAAGGAACAAATAATAAATATCAATTCCAAAAAGTAGAGCTTGAAATAGACAACCAATTAGAATTTGAAATTAAATATGAAAGAATTCCCTTTAATCAGGGGAAATTTGCAAAGACAGTAATCCAATATGATTTAGAAAGAAAAAATATGGGTGAATTTCAAAAACTGTACCGACTACCTGAACATAAAAAATTAAATATTCACACCTCTAATGATCTAGGGATTATCGGCTTGTCTCCAGGTATTCATTCTGTGCAAATAAATATTTTTGATGCATATGGTAATAAAACCATCATTAAGGGAATGATTGCTGGTACTTTTCCTATGACAATAGAAGCAAAAGAGATTTTCAGAGACAATAAAGTTATAATACTTGCACTAACACCCAAAAGAGGTAGTCTAGGAATAAGAGATGCGGTGATTTATAACTTCACAAAGTATGGATTTGCTGATAGTAAGATTGATATTATTCATGCTGAGAGAGTAAAAAAAGATTTACATGTTACTATTCCTCTGAAATCAATAAAAAATCGAACTTTGCAAATTATTGGTATTAATCAACTAGGAGGAATGGTTAACCCATACCACTGGCCAAATGATTCTAAAATAAGTATAGTAGATTTGAATCCAGATTTAAAAGTATCAAATACTGAGAGAGGAATTTTTTTACAAATTGATCTTGATCAATACGCTCCTGCAAAAGCGACTATAAAATTTGCAAACGATAATACTTTCATGTCTTATCCAATGAATCAAATACAACCCAATACATTTCTAACTGATCGGCTCTCTCATTCTGTGGTAAAAAATATGAAATATATTGATGTTGAATTGAGCCATGACAACCTTTTGAGGGAAACCCGTTTTCATTACTCAATGCAGGTTGTGGAACCTGGAGATGAACAATATGCTTTTTCAAATGATCGAGATTGCTCTATAAAAACACAAGCTGGTACTTTCTTCCAAACTAATGTTATATGGATTGAGCAGGTTAAAAATTTTCCTAAAATTGAAAATGGATTTCACATGTCTAAAGTATATCAGCTTCAACCATATGACCTCGCATTGAGGGGGAAATTCCAAGTAGGCATAAGATATTCTATTGATCTTGTAAAACACTCAAACTTAGGAATTTATTATTACGACCAAAAATCTCAAAAATGGGAATACGTTTTGACAAAAAACAATCAACGGAAACAAATATTAACTGCTGAATTAGATCAAATGGATGCAGTAACTATAATCCAAGACCTAGATGCACCCAATATAAATAGAACATTCCCAGGGAATAATGGCAGGTATCACTTAGGAGATGTAGATCATATATCAATACAAGTCGACGATGAAATTTCAGGTATTGAATCAGAAGAAACGTCATTTAATCTATTATTAAATGATCAAATTTTATATCCGGCATTTCAACCACTAAAAAAAATAATATCTTATAACTTTGATCAACCTCTGCAAAAAGGACCTCACAAAATTGAATTCAGTGTAAAAGACAGAATGGGAAATCAATCAAGTGAAACTATTTACTTTACCATTTACTAGTGTTCTTCCCCTATAGAGACGATAACCCAAGTGTTCTTTATCCATATTCAACATACATAATTATTAGTATAAATTTATTTATATTTTTATTGCAGTTTTATATCGCTGGCAACAATCCAAAACTAGCACAAAACTTAATTTACAAATTTGGATTTATTCCTACCGAATTCAACCCAATGAATATTTTAACATCTATGTTTATGCATGGTGGTTTTTTTCACATAGCTGGTAATATGTGGTTCCTGTATATTTTTGGTGACAATATTGAGAGTCTACTAGGTCACATTAGATTTTTTTATTTTTATATTTTTTGTGGAGCTGGAGCTGCTATTGTGCAATTTTTTATTGATCCTACATCAAGTATTCCGATGGTAGGTGCAAGTGGAGCCATAGCTGGAGTTCTTGGCGCATATATGATAAAATTCCCAAAAGCTAGGGTCCATGTTTTTACAGTAATTATATTTTTTATTACTACTTTTGTTGTTCCTGCTCAATTAGTGCTGGGGATATGGTTTATAATGCAATTGTCTGGAGGGCTAAGTAGCTTAGGAATAGACACAACTGGTGGTATTGCATGGTTTGCACATATTGGTGGCTTCATTTGGGGAATTACTTTTATAAAAATTTTTCAAACATTTAAAGTAAAAAAAATATGAACCAAAAATTAATCCAAAAAGCAATTGAAATGAGAAAGTTTTCTTATGCTCCTTTTTCAAAATATAAAGTTGGCTCATCTGTAGAAGCTAAAAATGGGGATATAATTGGAGGTTGCAATATAGAATCTTCAAGTTACGGCTTGACCTGCTGTGCTGAGAGAATTGCACTATATACAGCTATTGCAAAAGGATATACTGATTTTATATCCCTAGCAGTAGCAACTGAAAATGGAGGCTTCCCTTGTGGTGCATGTCGCCAAGTTATTTGGGAACTTTGTGGAAACATACCAATTTACATTTGTAATAAGAATAGTGTTTTAGAAACAGTTTATTCTGCAGACCTTTTACCTAAAGCTTTTGATTCAAAATTTTTAAAATGAAACCAATAATTATTGGTATATCTGGAGGTACTGGATCCGGTAAAACTTTTATTGCAAAAAAAATTAAAGAAAGATATACAAATCAAAAGATACTTATTATAGAACAAGACTCTTTCTATAATGATTTTTCTCATCTAAAATATAAAGATAGAACTAAAATTAATTTTGACCACCCTTCATCTATAGATTATGAACTTTTGGTAGAAAAAATAGAATTATTATCAACTGGTGAAAAAATCCAATTACCTAATTATGACTTTTCAATGCATATCAGAAAAGATAATGATAAATTTTTTTACGGGAGTAATATAATTATTGTTGAAGGAATATTTACTCTTTACTTTCCTATAGTTCGAGAGTTTCTTACAATTAAAATATATATTGATACTCCAAAAGATTTACGTCTCAAAAGAAGATTAAAAAGAGATACAAAAGAAAGACAACGGTCAATTAATTCAATCAAGAATCAATTCAACTCTGTTGCTCAGCCAATGCATAAAAAGTTTATTGAACCAACTAAAAATTATGCTGATATCATTATTAATGGTGGTGATAATATATCCAATATAATGAAAGCACTAAAAATAAAATTGGATGCCGTCATATTATGACTATAAAACCTATAAATACAGGTTGGATTGAAGTGATATGTGGAAGTATGTTTTCAGGAAAAACTGAAGAACTAATACGCAGACTAAGACGAGCAAAAATTGCAAAAATGTCAGTATCAATTTATAAACCAAAAATTGATTCGCGTTACAGTGATGGTCATATTGTCAGTCACAACCAGTCAGAAATGGAATCTCATTCAGTCAGTAATTCTAAAGATATACTTAATTTTTCAAAAAATTATCAAGTTATTGGTATTGATGAAGCTCAATTTTTTGATAAATTTTTAGTAGATACTTGTAAAAAACTTGCTATGGGGAAAAAACGTGTAATTATTGCTGGGCTAGATAGAGATTATCGCGGGTTACCTTTTGGACCAATGCCAGAAATAATGTGCGAGGCTGACTATCTAGATAAACTAAGAGCAATATGCGTTATATGCAGTAACCCCGCATCTTATACTCATAGAATAACAAACCAATCGGAACAAGTTATCATTGGCGAGACTGATAAATATGAAGCTAGGTGCAGAAATTGTTTTAAAGCACCCTAGGATTATTAAGAATGAACTTTAGAGGATTAATTGGCGTTCTCTTTTTATTGAGCATTGCCTATCTATTATCAAATAATCGGAAGGCAATAAAAAGTAGAACTGTTTTATGGGGGTTAGGTTTGCAATTTTTCTTTGCATTAATAATCTTGAAAATTCCATTTATCAAATCACAGTTTTCATATATAGATCAGATTTTTAAAAAAATAATTAGTTTTTCAGATGCCGGAAGTAATTTTTTGTTTGAATCATTTATTCCTGGAATTGGTTATCATGAAGCAATGGTAAGTTTTGCATTCAGAGCACTACCTGTAATAATATTTTTTTCTAGTCTCATTAATATTGGCTATCACTTTGGAATTATACAATTTATAGTTAAGTGGGTTGCAAAAATTATGCAAAAAAGCATGGGTACAAGCGGCGCAGAAACTTTAAGTATATCAGCAAATATATTTGTTGGTCAAACAGAGGCTCCGATTATGGTTCGTCCATTCATTAATAATATGACAAAATCAGAATTAATGGCAATTATGACTGGTGGATTTGCAACTACAGCTGGATCTGTCTTAGCACTATACGTTTTATGGCTAGAAAAAATTCCAGGAATTGCAGGGCACATGCTAGCAGCAAGCATTATGTCTGCTCCAGCGGCACTAGTGGTTGCAAAAATAATTTATCCAGAAACAGAAAAATCAGAAACTAAAGGAAACCTTAAAAATATTCCTAAAAAAGAAACACAAAATGTAATGGATGCTTTGGGAAAAGGCGCTACAGATGGCTTAAAACTTGCGGCAAATGTTGCGGCCATGCTTATTGCATTTGTATCTATAATATCCATGGTAAATTATTTCTTAAGTTTTATATTTTCAATGAACATGCAAGAAATGATGGGTGTTTTTTTCCAACCCTTGGCCTGGACGATGGGGGTGCCTTGGGATGAAGCAAAAATATTAGGTTCTCTTATGGGTGAAAAAATTGTTTTAACAGAATTGATAGCATATTCTAATCTTAGCGATTTAGTAAATGAAAATTCAATTTCAAACCGAACTGCAATAATTGCTAGTTATGCACTTTGTGGATTTGCTAACTTTGGTTCAATAGGCATTCAACTAGGTGGCATAGGTGGAATGGCCCCTAAAAGAAGAAGAGATTTATCTAGAATTGGTGTGAAGGCAATGGTTGCTGGTGCAATAGCTTCTTGGCTTACAGCAACAGTTGCGGGATTATTAATATGAGATTGCTAATTATGGGTCCTCCTGGAGCTGGTAAGGGTACGCAAGCTGAGCGTATTAAAGATGAATTAAACATTATTCACATATCAACTGGATCGCTTTTGCGCAAAGAAATAAAAAATGAAACCCAAATAGGTTCTATCGCAAAAAGATTTATAGATAAAGGCAGATTGGTACCAGATTCAATTTTATTAAGCATCATAAAAAGCAGAACTAGTGAATCTGATTGTAAAAACGGTTATATATTGGATGGCTTCCCAAGAACATTGTCTCAAGCAAGAGGTCTTGAAGATTTTTTAATAAAATCAAATCTAAATTTGAATTATGCAATTCACCTTGAAGCAAAAGAAAATGAACTGATAAATAGACTAATAAAGCGTGGCGTAGATTCTGGAAGAAGTGATGATAAACTTGATATTATTAAAAAACGACAAAAAATATATTGGGAGGAAACCGCTCCATTATTAGACTATTACCATAATAAAGATATATTAATAAATATTGATGGATTGGGAAGTATTGATATTGTCACCAAAAGAATATTTAAAATTTTAAGAAAAAAATGCTAAAAATTGGATTAACTGGTGGAATCGGTTCTGGAAAAAGCTCAGTTAGCTTATTGTTTAAAAATTGGGGTGCTTATATTTTTGATGCAGACTCTGTTGCAAAAGAAATTTTAAAAAATAATGAAACTGCACAAAATGAGATTATTGCAGAGTTTGGTACTGATGTTCTAAATAAAGAAAACAAAATTGAAAAATCAAAATTAGCTAGAATTGGTTTTCAGGATGAAAATCACCAACTCAGATTAAATGCGATAATACACCCCTATGTTTTCTCCTACATCGATTCAGAATTTGATAACGTTTTGGAATTGGGAAAACATGAGGTCTTTTGTGTAGATGCCGCGTTGATATATGAATCTGGCGCAGATACACACATGGATTATACAATTGTTGTTACTTCTCACTTAAAACTACGTATTGAGCGTGTTATGAAAAGTGGTCTTTTACCTAGAGAAGAATTTATGAAAAGGGTTGATCTTCAATGGCCCGATGAAGATAAAGTGCATATGGCTGATTATGTAATTCACAATAATAGCACTGAAGATGATTTAATAAGAGAATCAAAAAAGGTATTTGATTTGCTGTTATAGATTAATTTCTTAGACTTACTGGTTTATCTAAAATTTCTTTAACAATTATTGATTTACGTAGTAATCTTTTTGAGTAAAAAAGCTCATCTTTTATATTAACTGATCTAAACCATTTATTGCCAAGATGTAATTCTCGTCTTTTTGCGAGGTTTGAATGATATATTTTATCTTCAAATGATTCAATTTTTTCTTCAGTTTTTGTTAAATCACTATCATCATAGTTGTTTGTATTCTCAACTAGCTCTTCTTTATCTAGATTCTTTTCATCTGTTTTTGTCTCATTCTTAATTAAATCTCTTGTTTCTTTATTTAATTCTGGTGTTTCAGGGTTCTGCTCAAAAAGATCATTCAGAAATTGACCATATCTATTTTCAAATTTTTCATTTTCTAACTGAGAATCAGAATCCCAACTTGGGTCAGATTCTATTTCCTTTCTCTTCTGATCTTGTTGCCTTTTTTTAAAAAATCCTGAAATTAAATATAAAAGCAAAACCCCTAGCCATTCCATATCGTTAACTCTTCTTTACCAAAAGAAATAATACTCCATTAGAAAATATTTCATTAAAAAAGGGTATAAATGATAGTGGATTTATGATTTTAGGAATGCCAAATCTAAATTTATATGCAGGCCTAATAAACCAATGGCTTTCTTTTTCTATCTTAAAACCTATATCTATAATCATCTTTTTTATGTTTTTTATTGAAACTCTTTTCTTTTTTGTCTCTAATAAATAGTTAATTTTTCTTTTATTACATCCCAAAATACTCAAATAAAACTTATATAATATATCAGGCAATAGGTATAAGTATGGTAGCTTGGCTAATATTTTGGGAGCAGTTTGTTGGTGCCCTGCGTATGCACAATATTTGGGTGGGAATGACATAAAAACCTTCCCTCCTTCGTTTAGAAGCCCATACATATTTCTAAGTGCTATTTTTTTATTTTCTATATGCTCTATTACATCTCTAATAATTATTATATCATAATTATCAATTATTTTTTCTTTGTATGAATTTGGGTTACAAATGTCAGCTTGAAAAAGATGTATAGAGTTATTTTGATCTAACAATATGGCATTACTATACCTTTCATTGGATAATTCTAAACCAGAACATTTAGCACCCTTACTCTGATAAAACTTAAGCAGTCCTGCTTCTGCGCAGCCAATCTCTAGTATTTTTTTATCTTCTAAATCATAATAGTCAATATAATCAAATAAAAAATTTTCACCATACCAGTACTGTTCTTTATAACAACGTAAACATCTATTAGATATTTTATTTATGATATTATTTGGAACGTCTATTTGCAAAATACTTTGTAAAACCTTTTAATTATCGTCCTCTGAATCATCTGAAATAGCATCCGAACTAGTATCTGCAATAGAATCTCGCATAGTTGTATCAGACTTTATATTCTCCATTTTATAATAATCCATAATACCCATATTCCCTTCTCTAAATGCAGTTGCCATAGCCTTAGGTACATCTGATTCTGCTTCAACAACTTTAGCTTTCATTTCCTGTGTCCTCGCTGTCATCTCTTGCTCTTCAGCCACTGCCATTGCTCTCCGAGTTTCTGCTTTAGCCTGTGCAACACGAAGATCAGCTTCGGCTTGATCGGCTTGCAGAGATGCTCCAATATTTTTTCCTACATCTAAATCTGCAATATCAATTGATAGAATTTCAAAAGCTGTCCCCGCATCTAGACCCTTGTCTAGTACTGCCCTAGAAATACTGTCTGGATTTTCAAGTACCTCTGAATAACTTGAAGCAGAACCAATCGCAGAAACGATACCTTCTCCTACCCTTGCAATGATAGTATCATCTGTTGCACCACCAACCAAACCTGGAATATTCGTTCTCACTGTTACGCGTGCTCTTGCTTTTAACTCTATACCATCTTTGGCAACAGCTGCTAGGTACCCGTCTTTCGGTGCATTTATAACTTTAGGGTATACTGATGTTTGAACAGCTTCGTTCACATCTCTACCAGCTAAATCAATCGCGGTTGCAGTTTCAAATGGTAGTGGAATATTTGCTTTGTCTGCTGCAATCAATGCTGAAACTATATTCTGCACATTACCTCCTGCAAGGTAATGAGTTTCTAACATATCAGTTGAAATACTTGCTAAACCAGCTTTATGTAGATTAATAACACCATCCGTAACAAGTCTAGGAGAAATTTTTCTTAAACGCATTCTAATTAAATCTACAATCCTTATTCTTCCTATTCCCAATGACACAATACCTTGAATCCACATACCAACTGGTACAAAATAAAGAATAACCAGTGTTGCAAATACAATAAACCCAAGTAACAACATTTGAACTATTGGCATAATTATTTCCTTTTATTTAATTAATTCTCTAACTGTAACTCTATTACCTTCCACAGAAAGGACCTCTATTTTTTTACCCTTTTCAATATAGCCACCTTCACTAACAACAAAAACTCTCTTGTCATTAATTATGATCCATCCTGATGGATGTAAGTCAGTATCAGTGATACCTGAATGTCCTTTCAATGTCTCCCATCCCTGAGAATTGGAATATCCTTTGTTTTTTTCTTGTGATGATGGTGCAGTCAATTGTTCCCAAAATTTTGATTTAATCATTATTTTTAATAATAAAAATAAACCGACCATTGCCCCAAGTAATCCAATGAGAAACCCATCCATAGCTTGTCCAACTATTTCATCACCAACTGGCACATCTGGTAATAATAAAAGATACATACCATATAAAACTAATCCTATACCACCTATTCCTATTACTCCAAATCCAGGTATTACAAGCATCTCTAAAAAAATTAATGCTAAGCCAGCCATAGTAAATATTAAATCTGACATAGTTGCTAATTCAGCGATGTAGGAAGCACTAAGAGATAAAATTAAACAAGTGAGTCCTACAAAACCAGGAATCCCCCAACCTGGACTTTGAAGTTCAAACAATATACCAAGAAATCCAAAAGTAGTTAATAATGAAGCAACAACAGGATCTGTAAGAAATCTAACTATTTTTTCTGACCAGTTTTCTGAAGTTTCAATTAATTCAATACTGCCATAACCGAGTGAATCGATAATTGAGCTAACAGTTTCATACGTCCCATCAGCTATTTGATATTTTAAGGCTTGATCTGTAGTAAGTGAAATTAATTTTCCTTCTTTCCTACCCTCGATATCATTTACCAACATTGAATCTCCATCAATCACCAAATGTGTAAAACTTAGATCCTCATCAACCATCCCTCTTGCAATTTCTTTATTCCGCCCACGTTTTTCGGCAGTAGAAGCCATTTCTTCCCGCATAAAACTAATTACTTTTTCACTACCTTTTTTACCAGACATATCAACAGCAGTTGCTGCTCCAATTAATGCACCTCCAGTCATAAAAATTTTTTCACATGATAACGATATTAATGCTCCAGCAGAAATTGCTCGACGATTGATAAAGGCAATTGTTTCAATATCAGAAGCTAATATTGCATCTTTAATTTGAGTAGCCGCATCAACACGGCCTCCAAATGTATTGATATCAAAAATAACAGCAGAAGCATTTTTTGTTTTAGCTTCCTCTAATGTTCTTTTTATAAATGGCGGCAAACCTAAGTCTATAGTGCCATTAATGGGAACTCTATAAACTGTGTCTGCGTATAAGAGTGTAATAGTAGAAAAAAGGTATAATAAATAGTTTTTCATTTTATTGAATTTGATAAATAATCAAGAAAATTCGGGTCAAATATAGTAATAACAAATCTGTAATTTCACATAGAATGAAATTAAGTCACTCAATAACTTACATTATACTTAAACAGTTAAAGAAAATTTTGGGATCCATGTCCCCAAAATCTAGATATAGATTATCAACGTCTTTAGCAAGTTTATTGTTTAAATCAAAGTACCTTAGATCCAAACAAGCACAAAAAAATTTACGTAAAGCTTTTCCCTATTGGTCAGAAAAAAAAATCTTATATATTTTAAAAAAAACCTATGTATTCTTTACAAATAATTTTGTTGAATTTATAGCAACACCAAAATCCTGGAATGGGATTGAAATTAATGTTTCAGGTAAGAATATTCTAGAATCTAGCTTAAAAAAAAATAGAGGAGTTATATTTATATCGGGTCATTTTGGAGCATGGGAGATACTTGGTAAATGGCTAGGTGAAAACACTGATTTATTTGTTGGTATAGCACTTAGACAAAAGAACAGAGGTGCAAATAAATTTTTCCACGAACAAAGAGAGATTCCTGGCACTAAACAAATATACAAAAAAGAATCTTTAGATAAAGCATACCAAGTTTTAAAAAAAAATGGAATTCTAGGGCTCGTTAGCGATCAAGATGCTAAAAAGAAAGGAGTATTTGTCAATTTTTTTGGATATTCAGCATCAACGCCAAAAGGAGCGGCTTTATTTCATCTTAATACTCATGCTCCTATAGTTTTAGGAGTCTGCGTAAAAACAGGTTTTAAACAATATGAAATTAAATTAATGCCAGTCCCAACAATTAGTAAAAGTATTGAAGGAATAACCCAGAGCTATACTACAAAGCTAGAAGAGTGTATCAAAAAATATCCAGAACAATATTTTTGGTTTCATCGAAGATGGAAAACTAAAAAACAATTATGAAAAAATATAAATTTCAAAGAATGCACAGCACCAATCCACTTTCGTTAAAATTAGCTTGTAATGTTTTAAAAAATGGTGGAATTATAGCTTATCCAACAGATACAATATATGGTTTCGGATGTGATGCGAAAAATAATAAAGCAATAGATTTTCTGAATAGTATAAAAAAAAGAAAAGGGCCAATGAGTGTAATTTGCTCCAGCGTGAAAAAAAGTTTGACCTGGATGAAAATCAATGAAGAATTGAAAAAGGATGCTGCAAAAAAAATGAAAAAAGGGACAACTGTTATTATTCCAATAAAAAAAAATATAGTATCAGAGTTAATCACAGGTAAAAATAGATCTCTTGGAATTCGCATTCCTGAACATGCTTTTTGTAAAGAACTTTCTATAATATATAATAATCCAATAACAACGACTAGTGTAAACCGTTCAGGCTCTAATCCATATACCAATCCAGATAAAATTGAAAATGAATTTTCAAACGAAATCGATATATTAATCGATGATGGTCTAATAAAAGGATCAGCTTCAAAAATATATCAACTAATAAATAATAAGTGGAAAGTTATTCGTTTATGATCAAAAATGTATTTTTATTTTTTTTCACTATTTTTTTATATGGTAATGAAAAATTAATAGTTGGTGAGTCACTAAATTTTAATGCATCTTTTGGTGGAATCCCTGCTGCCAAAGCAAAACTAGAGGTCCTTGGAAAAACTAAGATTAATGATATCAAAACGTATCACGTAAGATTCACAGCAAAATCAATAGGTCTTACAAACTTTATTTTTCCTATAAATGATAAAATTGATATTTGGCTAAGTGAAGACTCGCTTAAGACAATAAAATTAAAATCAAGTATAAAAGAAGGTAGCTTCAAAAAAACAAACGAGCTAATTATTGATCACCACAAAAAGTATGTTATTTCAGATAATGATACTATACCATTTAAACAAAGTATTCATTCACCTTATTCTTTATTCTATTTTTTGAGATTTAAAAATCTCAAAAATATGGAAAATAAAATGATTAACACTATACAAGGATCGAAAAAGACTAGGTTAAATATTCTTGTAGAAGATAGTGTTAAAACTCGCGTGGCATCAGGAGATTTTTTATGTACTAAAGTAACTCCTATAAAAACTGATCAAAGAAGTTTTAAAAATAAATCTACAATGTCTATTCTATTTTCTAATGGCCCGAATAGATATCCCGTTAAAATTCGGCTTAACCTAAAGTATGGAGCTCTAATTCTTGAATTAGAAAGTATTACTAATTAAACAACCTTGAAATATCTTGAAAAATAATTGTAACCATTAAAATTAGCAGAAATGTCATGCCTACCTGCTGTATTGTAATTCTAGCTTTTAATGGTAAGGGTCTATTTATTAACCCCTCTAATATATATATAAAAATATGGCCCCCATCAAGACCTGGTATTGGTAATATATTCAAAAATGCAAGATTAACACTAAGCAATGCCATAAAAGTAAAAAAGGGTATCATCCCAGCTTCAGCCGTTTTTCCTGCTAATTGAGCTATCATAATGGGACCACCAAAATCTGAAACTGATGCTGAACCAGTTCCTAACATTCTTAAACTTTCAATAATCATCCCAAAACTTCCTATTGTACGATTCAAACCTGTACTAAATGCCTGATATAAAGTCATATCCTCATAGAAAACAAGAGGAACAATTCCAATTGCACCAACAGTATCGACTCCTTGACCAGTAGATATAGTTCTGGATGAGGTTTTTATATTATAATCAACAAACAATCCTTTTCTTTCCACTTTTAAACTGATATCTTGATTAGGCTTTTTATGAATTTCACTTGATAAATCTTCCCATTTATTAATTGTAATCTCATTGACCTTAACAACTTTATCCCCCGCAAGAATTCCAGATTTTTCAGCTGGCATATCATCAATTATTTCAGAAATAATTGGCTCATTGCTAACTTTAGGAAAACCCTGATAGTATCCTATTGATGAAAAAATAATAAAAGCCAAAATAGTATTCATTATCACCCCAGCACTCATTACCCAAAGCTTAGCCCAAAGTGGCTTAGACATGAACTCATCATCTTTTAAACTAATTTGCATATCAAGATTTTCATCTATTATACCAGCCATCTTAACATAACCACCCAATGGTAGCAATGCGATAACATATTCTGTGTTAGATCCTATTCTTCCTGGTTTTTGAATTGATTTTTGGAAAACTGGCTGCCAAATAAATTTTCCGCTTTCATTTTTTTTAAAAAAGAAAAACTTTAAAAGTAGTGCATTATCAATAGATGTAATTGTTAAAAATCTTGGGGGCATTCCAATAGAGAACTTTTCTACTCTTATTCCTACTGATCTTGCCGCAATAAAATGACCGTATTCATGTATGGTGATTAATACACCAAGAATAATAATTGTTGCCCAAAGTGTTGTCATATATTTAATCTACAATGAAATATTATTTTTGTTCCACTAAATCAATATTTTGATAAATATTCTTTAACCCAATTTTCTAGATTAAGTAAATCACTTAAATTTGGATTAGAAGTCCATGGATGATTATCTAAAATTTCTTCATTAATCCTAGAGATTTCCGTGAACTTAATTCTCCCGTTTAAAAAAAGGTTTACAGAGAAATCATTAGATAGATTCAGCGCTGCACATGCAGTCCCTAATCTATCTAGCGCTCTATAGGCTAAACTAATGGAGGGGAATTTAGCTAAATCAGCCTGCTCAAATGTCAAATTACCCATTTTAAAAAAATCTAAACCCTCCCATGATGTTTTTATATGTCTTGGATAGGTTAAGGCATACTGAATAGGAATTTTCATATCTGGTAAACCCATTTGTGCCTTTATTGATTTGTCTTTCATTTCAACCATAGAATGAATTATTGATTGGGGGTGAACTACTATATCTATATCGTCTGCTTTAAAATTGAATAACCAATGAGCCTCTATTACCTCCAATCCTTTATTCATCATCGTCGCACTATCAATTGTAATTTTATTTCCCATATCCCAATTAGGGTGGTTTAATGCTTCTTCAATTGATATACTATCAAATGTGGCTAAATCTCTGGTTCTAAATGGGCCTCCACTACCAGTCAAGATTAATCGTTCTATATCATTAAAATCTTCGCCTAATAAACAATGCCAAATTGCTGAATGTTCACTATCAACTGGGAAAATTTTAGACCCTTTTTTCATTAGTATTGAATTTATAATATTGCCAGCCATTACAAGAGTTTCTTTATTTGCAAGTGCAACATCGACCCCAGCATTTAAGGCATTAATTGTAGGTTCCATACCTGATGCTCCAACCAAAGCATTAAGTATTATATCTACATTATCTCTTTTTGAAATCTCTAATAAACCAGATCTACCAGTTAAAACTTCAACATCAAAAGAATCTAATTCATTTTTTATTTGTTCATAAGAATCTAAATCAACAATGCATATCGATTTGGGTTTAAACTTTTCAATTTGTTGCAATAGCAAACTTGAATTTGTATTTGCCGTCAAACATACTAATTCAAATTGATCTTTTAAATTGGAAAGAATTTTAAGTGCGTTAACCCCTATAGATCCAGTAGAACCCAGGATTGATATCTTTTTTTTCATTAAAAAAATTCTTTCTGAAAAAATAATGACATAGTTAGTCTTTCTGGATTAATTTTAAGTTCAAGCCCTAAATCAAATACTGAAATTGACTTTAAAAGGTTAATACCAAAATAATTGATTTCTCCTTCAAAAGTATTGGGTAAATCGTCAAGTAATTTAAAATATTGTCCATTATAAAAGATTCCACCAAGGCCTAGTTTCAATATAATATCATTCCATTGAACCCACTTACTAATATTAATATCTAAGGATTGCATATTATAATATGCTAAACCAATTAATTCAGTCCTTTGAATAGAAGTGCTCCAATTTAGAGTATCTTTATCCCCATAGTAGTATTGCATGCCTGCTCCTAATACTTGCGGTGAATCATTTCCCGCTATAAACCCATATGATTTTGAAGTTATTGATAAATTTTTTGTCAATTTAAAACCTATATCGATATTTGGATATACCCACAAATGGCTACTACCCCCGCCCAAAATAGTTGAAGAACCCAATTGTATTATAAGTCTATTATAACCCATTGGCTTTATTGATAAACTATTACTTAGCCATAAAGAAGAAGAAGAAATTACATTATTTACATTGGTTTTTTGATATCTAAACTGGCCTGAAAGAGAATCACTAAAACATATTAACGTAAAAAATATTAATATTATCTTCACAAAGTAATTTATATAATGCCTCTATCTGAAGATTTAATAAAATTAATAATTTTATCCTTGATTTCTGATCCCTTTATATCTGATGATATTTTATCAACTGCCTCCGACCTATTAGTACCTGAATTAAAATAAATTTTATATATGTTTTTTATCAGCTTTCTATCTTCTGATTTAAAACCACGTCTTTTTAAGCCAATTGAGTTAATACCCTTAAATACTAAAGGCTGATCGGCAGCTATAATGAAAGGCGGAACATCTTGAACAACACGAAATCCTCCTCCTATAAAAGAGTGAGTACCAATTTTTGTAAACTGATGAACCAATACGCCACCCCCTAAAACCGCCCAATCACCTATTTCAACATGACCCCCAAGAGTAGACAAGTTAGACATTATTACATTATCGCCAAGTACACAATCATGAGCAACATGGGTTGTGGCCATCAATAAACACCCAGAACCAATTTTTGTTTCACCTGATGCTTCAGTACCTCGATTTACAGTGACATATTCCCTGATCGTTGTATTAGAACCAATCAAAGTCTTTGTTTTTTCTCCTCCAAATTTTAAATCTTGGGGTACCTCACCTATCGAACTACAATGATATATAGTACACCCAAAACCTAATTCTGTGTTTGAGGAAAGCGTTACATGATTACCAATTTTACAATCATCTCCTATAATAACATTATTAGAAATAACTGAATATGGGCCAACATGAACATTGGATCCTAAAAAAGCAGATTTATGAATTACTGCAGTTGGATGTATTGAAGTGGGAATATTACTCTCTCGCTCTATCAACAAGATTAGCAGTGAAAATTCCTTCTACCATTAGAGTCCCCTCTACGGTGCACTTGCCTTGGAATTTGCACAAATTAAGTTTCTTTTTTATAAGTTCCACATTGATATTTAATTGATCTCCAGGAGTAATTGGTTTTTTAAATCTTGCTTTTTCCACGGTGGTAAAAAACATATTTTTTGTTAATGGATCATCAACTTGATTCAACATCAAAAAAGAACCAGCTTGTGCCATCATCTCTAATGAAAGTACCCCAGGCATAACGGGCTGTCCTGGGAAATGACCCTGGAAATAAGGCTCATTTATAGTTGTATTTTTTATTGCAGTTAGTGATTGGCCTGGTTCATTTATTTGAATTTTATCAATTAAAATAAAAGGATATCGATGTGGTAATATTCTGATAATATCATTTATATCAAATTTTTTCTTGTTACGTAAACTATTCATTTTTTTCTTTAGATTTTAATTTTGATAATTCTTTGTAATACTCTTTCTTTAGCTTTTTTACAAATTCAACATTGCTTGCATGACCTGCTCTTGCTGCTGTTACATGGCCTTTTATTGGAAATCCAAGAAGTGCTAAGTCTCCAATTAAATCTAAGGTTTTATGTCGGACTGGTTCATTTTTAAATCTGAGGACCTTACCATTTAAAATACCATTTGCGCCTTGAATTATATTATGTTCAATACCAAAAAGATATTTTAGTCTTTCAATTTCAATAGAATCAATTTCTTTATCAATTATGACTACTGCATTCTCTAAACCGCCACCTTTAATTAACCCCCTTTCTTTTAACATTTCCACTTCACTTAAAAAACAAAAAGTTCTAGCTGGTGCAACTTCAAAAGCAAAATCTTCCTCCATATTATAAATTGCTTCATATTGAGAGCCTAGAGCAGAGAGGTTATATTCAACCATAAATGTAATCCTAAATCTGTCTGAAGGAATAACATGAATATCGATATCTCGGTAAGGATTGGTGTAATTAACTGCTCTTGTAATTTCTAGAACTTTTCTTTCCTCATTTTGTGCTTGTATCCCAGCTTTAATCAAACACTCAACAAAATCTTTCGCACTGCCGTCCATAACAGGAGGCTCTTTACCTGTTAATTCAATCAATATATTATCCAATCTTAGCCCACTCACGGCAGCTAGTGCATGTTCAACAGTATGAATTCTTACATCATTTTCTTCTATAGTTGTACCACGCGAAATATCTACTACATGATCAATATCTGCCTTAATCTCAGTACAGTTTGATATATCTGATCTTATAAAGCGTATTCCATAATTTTCTGGGGCAGGATGAAATGTGATCTCTGTTTTAACGCCTGTATGAAGACCAACACCCTGACAAGATTGGGAATTCCTAATCGTTCTTTGTTTTCTTTCCATATATAAATTTACTATTCTATATTGATCTTCTGAGCCAACCTATCTACTCTTTCGTATAATCGTTCTATCTTATTTATATAAGCCATTTTTTTATTATGTGTTTTTATTTCTCTTGCAGGCATCCCAGCATAAACCTCATTTCCCTTCAAGGATTTTGTGACGCCAGATTTTGCAGCGACGATAGACCTATCACCAATTTTAACATGAGGTGCTATTCCAGCCTGACCAGCAAAAGTACAATAATCCCCTATTTCTGCACTACCTGCTACAGCAAAACCTGCAGTTAAAAGACAACCTCTCCCAATTTTTACATTATGTGCAATATGAACTAAGTTATCAATTTTTGTCATTTCTCCAATTACTGTACTACCTATTGTAGCTCTGTCAATTGCACAATTTGATCCTATTTCAACATCATTATTAATAACTACATTTCCTGTTTGTGGTATTTTTTCATGTTTACTATCAACCGTTACATAACCATAACCATCACAGCCAATAACAGTACCACTATGAATAATAACCCTATCCCCTATCATTATATCATTGTAAAGCGATACATTTGAATATAAAACACAGTCTTTCCCTAATTTAGTGTTTTGCCCTATAACAGTTTTAGGACCGATTCTACATCCATCTTTAATTTTAGCTCCTTTTTGAATCACGCTCCCTGGGCCAATCATAATATTAGAGCCTAATGTAACATCTCGTTCAATTATCGCAGTTGGATCAATGAAGGGTTTTTCAAGAATTTTTTGATGGAACAAAGCAAGAACTGTAGCAATAGCTAGTTGAGGATTATCAACAATTATACCATTTTTCCCTTTAAGATAATCAGCTGAACTAACTATTATTGCCTCAGCTTTGGTACTCGAAACAAATTTTGAATAAATAGGGTTTCCCAGAAAAGTAATAGTACCAGGTTCAGAATTTTGAATTTCTGATACTCCAACTATATTACATTTATGATCTCCTACAACTACCCCATTAACACGAGTAGCAATTTCGTTAAGAGTAAATTCCAATTTACTTATCTGATTTTAAATTACGTAATTCATGAAGAACATCATCCGTCATATCATACTGTGGCTTGACATAAAGCAAACCCATTTGCGCATCCATGATATAGTCGAACCCCTTATTTATTGCTACTTTGCGAACAGCCTCTCTGACCTTACCAAGAATTTCGTATTCCATTTGGGCTGATTTTTTCATTAATTCTCCTTGAGGACCAACTTTTTCTGCCTGATAAGTTTGAATTGAACGTTCCATTTGTATAATCTGCTGCTTTATACTTTCACCCTTATCTAACGCCATAAGACGTTTTACCTCGTAATCTTTATTTAAACTATCTAATTGTAAAATCATTTTTTCATATTCAACTTGTACTTTTTGGTATTCCATTTGGAGTTGAGATTCTGCATCTGTGAATTCCTCATATTCTGTTCGAATTCTTTCTGACTGTATATACCCAATCTTTAGTTGCGAATAACCGCTTGTAACAAAGAAAAGGAATATAAAATTAAATGATAAGTGTCTAGAATATTTATTCATAAGTTGTTCCTTATTATTAAAATTGTTGCCCAAAAGTAAGAGTAGTTTTCCAAGCTGGTTCTTTTTCACCATACTGATTAACTCTATCATATCCATAACCAATGTCAAATCCAAGCATGCCAATCATTGGCATAAAAAATCTTATCCCAGCACCAATAGATCTTTTTAAATCTAAGGGGCCACTCCTTGGCAAATCTAGCCTTTCCATTAGCTCTTCTGAAGACCAAACATTGCCCATTTCCGCGAAAATCAGACCGTAAACTACAGGATTTTCAGCAAATGGTACCCGAAATTCTGAACCAATCTTTATCATTGTGTTACCACCTATAGGATTACCATTCGATGTAATAGGCCCTACCCGATTATCATCATACCCCCTCAAGGGATTACCATAGGGGATACCATTTCCCCCCATTATAAATCTGTCATAAAATGGTATATATGAAGATTTTCCATCTCTTGCTGGTAATTCTTTAGCAACACCAATTTTTAAGGAAGTTGTTAACACAAATTTCCAAAATGTAGGTGTATACCATTCTAAATTTATAATATGTTTTTGAAAATTCTCTTGCCCTCCTAAAAACCAACCAGAAAGAGTTGAATTTAAAGAAAAATGGGAACCCAGTGTTGGAAACTCAGGATGGTCTCTGCTATCTCTTTTTATTGTTTGAACAAAACTAATACCATCTGTTTTGGTTCGCCCACCAACATATTTATCCAAATCTGCTTGACTACCTGAGTAAGACCTTCTTCTCATCATAAGTCTCCATGTCCCTCTGAAAAAATCATCGGGCCATTTAAATATACGTCCCCACATAAAACTTCCATAGGCCGTTACAGTCTCGAGTGGCGAATAATACATCGCTGACCCACCCCCTCTCATATCATACCCAAGGGAGGCCCCCAAAAGATTTTTTGTATCATTAACCATTGGATCTGTAAAACTTATAGAAACCCTTCTGTTTTTAGGCCTATCAACATTATATCCTTGATACATATATGAATTTTGCCCACCAGAGTTAATACCCTCATTATAACTAAAAGTAAAACTTTGACCCCTACCTCTAAAATTTGGTAAAGATAAGCCCCCTCCGCCAGTTAAACCATAATATTGGGAATATCCCATATTAGCACTAGCCTGGCCAGCAGGTTTTTCTTCAACTGAAAAATCTAAATCTACTTTATCATCAGATATAGGAACCACATTAGGTGCTACATTAGCAAAAAAATTTAGCATCATTACTTCACGATAGCTTCGTGCAATTAGATCCTGGCTGTAAACATCACCTGGGAAGACTCGTAATTGTCGCCTTATTACGTTTTCTCTGGTTCTAGTATTTCCTAATATATTTATTTTATTAATGTACACTTTATGATTTTCAGTAATCATAAAGTGTACATCTAATGAATCTTCTCCAACTGGGGTTACTTGGGGCTCTACTCTACTATAAATATATCCCCTATCAAGATAAAGTCCCTGTACTCGAGAATAAACGGCCATATTGAAGTCTTCTTCGCTATACTTTTCACTTTTATTTAACCCCAGAGCCCGCTCTAAAACTACCTCATCAAATAATGTCATCCCCTCCCAAGAAAAATTTCTATATTTATATTTAGGCCCTTCTTTAATAGAGAATACTATATTCATTCTCTTATCATCATAGTATTCAATTGTATCTTTGATAAAGTGAAAATCTCTATAACCCTTATTTTTATAAAAAGTAGAAATTAGATTCATATCCTCTTCGAACTTTTTTTTCTCAAAGTTTGATCGCCAAAATAAATACCAGGGTTGCTGTTTTGTTTCTTTCATCTCCCAACGAAGACGAAAATCCGAAAATGATTCATTCCCTTTAAATATAATATTTTTAATTTTGGTTTTTTTGTTTTCTTGTATTTCAAATACTACATCTCGAACAAGGCCTTTACCCGCCTCTTTGTATAATATTGATTTTTTTTCAGGCATAACAATATTATAGCTAATCTGCGCATTTAAATATCCTTTTTCAGCATACAAAGCTTTAATTATTTTTTTTACACTATTTAAAGTATTTGGTTTAATTCTTTGCCCTGTAGATATGTTTATCTCATCTTCTATCTTATTGTCTTTAACTTTTTTGTTACCATTATATTGTATCTCACCCAGTACAAAATTTTCTTTAACTTTAATAATCAAAGATACCCCATCTTTAGTTTGTTCATCGTATACTATTTGAACATCCTGGAAAAGCCCTAATTGCCATAATCTTTTAACTGCTCTCGGGAAATCGGTTGGTTTTATATTTTCACCTTCCTTTAGCCCAGCAGTAAAAACTATAGTTTTTTCAGAGGTAATTTGATTCCCCTTAACTTTCACATCCGCTATTTTAATATCACCTGATTGAGATTGAGCAAAGGAAATGGTGATAAGAAAAAATATATAAATAATTTGAGTCATTTTTTTAAATCTGTGAACTTACTTTTCCAAAACGACGTTCTCGAGCCTGAAAATCAAGTATAGCATCAAATAAATCTTCT
>MDSV01065714.1_pt1 | contig 21504 bp, 21 predicted proteins | sample 810851 | NCBI WGS metagenome assembly MDSV01 (sample SAMN05326640, study PRJNA326480) | marine metagenome | isolation source: seawater | place: Atlantic Ocean: North East | collected 2012 | reverse complement strand
TATAAGTGGAGAAGATGGGACTCGAACCCACGACCTCTTGACTGCCAGTCAAGCGCTCTAGCCAGCTGAGCTACATCCCCAAAATTTCAATTACTGATTTTAAATGTTTTATAAAAATCAACAAGTTTTTATCTGCAATTACATCATATGCAAATCTATTAAAATCAGCTAATTTATCAGAATTTTGTCATTCTAAATAAAATATATACTAGGATATGTAAATTTCTGTGAGGTTTTAAAATTCAAGGTTTAAATATGAAAGCCCTCTTCTCATCAAACCCTTTTAATTATACTATCTTTAAATTGATGTACTTATCAAGAATCAAATGGTTTTGCCTCCTCTTCCCCTTTTTTTTGTCTGGTTTAGCACAAGGTGACGCCAATCTTCTCCTCCAATACAATAAAGGGCCTGATCTAGATGCATTCTATCGCAAATGGAATTTTGACCTCCACTCCCATATGGTTTATGGAAATATGCGAGGAAACTATACCAATCGTAAAATTAGCTTTTCCAGCGGGACTTACATTCAGTACAAATTTTCGAAAACCTTTGCACTCAATTCGGGATTAGATTATTTTAAACTAAGCTATCAATACTCACTTTGGAAAAATCAATCCTATGATCAATTGACCTATCTCAGCTTCCCATTAAGCCTGCGGGTTTTTCCCTCCAGAAAGCTCCATTTTGAGACTGGCTTGTTCTACAACCTTATCCTAAGGGCCCAAAACACAGAAATCGTCGACCTAAAAAATCGAAGTAATGAATACCCCCAAGAGGTTTTCAAAAATAATTTTGCTTGGTTTTTTGCAACCCAATACAATGTTTGGAAAAGGTTTGATGTCTCCCTGCAATATCGTTTTTTTAAAAGAGCTACGGATCCGCTTAGCGATCAAAAAAATAATTTTGATGCCTTCGTTTTGGGAGTTCATTTTTTTGTACTCAACCCCAAGAAAAAACCAATGTGAAAGAGCCTAAAAAAACCTTGCTATGGAAATATTGAGATAAAGATGGCGAGCGGGAAATTGAAGTTCATTGTCTTTGGAAATACTATTCCAAAGCACCAGCAATCTCCATTTTTCATTGTAAAACGCAAAGCCCACTTCTAAACTGTTTTTATAAGGAATAGAGTCCAAAACAAAGGGAGCATCATCGTTAAAAAGTCCCCCGGAGATCATATAATCGTGAAAACGGTATTCCTGTCGTGTTCCCAAGTAAATCCCATTTCCTTTGGTTTGCATCTCCAGAGGATTTCCCAAAAATGAAAGGGCCTTAGAGCTTCCCAACAAAACGCCTAAACGCACTCCAGCTGAGATACGTTGGGTACCCAAATTTCCGAAAAACTCGTTCAAGAACGCTAAGCGGTTGCCCAATGGCAATCTCTTTCTCTGCATTGCATTGAGGTTGACGTGAAACATTTGGGGCAAGGGCTGTTCCCAGGCCACATTAGGCATGCCCAAAACCTTGTCGTGATAGAGGTTTTGAAAATAGGGCGCCAATGAAGCCTTGCCAGTCATCCCCAGCTTTAGAGATACGCCCCAGGCCGAAAGAGCACTTTTGTATTTCTCAAAAGACCTTTCCAAAAACAACCAGCCCCCATAGGGATAGTCGAACTTAAGCACATCACTGGTATATCTCTTTTTAGGGGTATAGATCTCCTGACCCAAAGTCCAATGTAAGTATTTTTTGGGATAAGCCTCCTCTTGATCTGCATCTGGATTTAACTTTCCCATGCTTATAAAAATTCCACTGGAGTAGTAATGATCCAGACCAAAATAAAGGTCATTGTCTACTCCAAGGTTAACATATTGCTGGCCAAATGAAAAGCCCGAACAGAGCAATACTATATTCAATAAATATAAATAAGGATACTTCATTTTTAATTTGTGCGCTGAATTTAATCATCATTTTTGAAATTCGCTTTTAAAAATGATTTCAATTAATGAACAGTCGCCAAAAACAAAATAGATTGGCTATTTTTGAAATTCAATGGAAGGAAGCGTTTATTTAGAAAAAAATAAGAAAATTGGAAGGATAAAATTTTTCCATCCCAAGGGAAACAGCCTTCCCTCTTCCCTATTGAAAAAAATGGTCAAGGCTTTTGAAACAGCTGAGGCTGATCTTGATATTGGAGTCATCGTTTTGGAAAGCGAAGGTAATGTCTTTTGTTCCGGAGCCTCACTGAGCGAATTAAAAAGGGTAAAAAATATCGAACAGGCCACTGCCATTTTTATGGGCTTTGCACATTTGCTTAATACTATGCGAAAAATGTCAAAATTTGTCTTAGCTAGAGTTCACGGAAAAATCGTTGGCGGTGGAGTAGGGTTAGTTTCCGCTTGTGACTATGCCTTTGCCACTAATCTAGCCTCCATCAAACTTTCTGAACTTTCGATTGGCATAGGACCCTATGTTATTGAACCTGCTTTAAGTAGAAAAATTGGAAGTACTGCTTTTGCACAATTATCCCTAGACAGTGCCCATTGGAAAAGCGCAAACTGGGGAATCGACAAAGGTCTTTATGCTGAATGTTTCAGTGATCTAGAAGCATTGGATCAGACCGTAAATGAAAAAGCAGAAAGACTCGCCGCCTATGCTCCTATGGCCTGTCGAGAATTGCGAAAACTCCATTGGAAAGACACCCAAAACTGGGACACCCTTTTGCGTAAAAACGCGAAAAAAACTGCACAATTAGCTCTGTCAGATTTTACCCAAAATAAGATCAAATCACTCTAAAAATGGATAAAAAAGTTCGAGTCACAAAACAATTTAAATTTGAATCCGGACACGCACTTTATGGCTACGATGGACTGTGCAAAAACGTCCATGGCCACAGTTACAAGTTGGACGTAACGGTGATAGGCCAACCGATTGCAGACCCTAAAAACGTCAAAAACGGGATGGTTATCGATTTTGGTGACCTTAAAACCATAGTCAATCAGGAAATCGTTCATGCCCTTGACCATGCTACCATGCTCAACGTAAACTCCCCTCATATAGAAATTGCTGATGAAATGGAAAGCAGAGGTCATAAAATTTTAAGATTAAACTATCAGCCCACTAGTGAAATGATGATCTTAGATTTTGCAGTAAGGATTAAGGCAAAGCTGCCTAATCATCTAAAATTATTTTCCTTAAAATTAAGAGAAACAGAGACTGCTTTTACAGAATGGTTTGCCGAAGATCAATAATCAACATCTCTGTTTTTCAATTAATTTATTGAGGCCATAACGAAGGCGTCAAAAACCCAATTGATCCAAGTCGGCATGGGGTTTGGCTGGTACCATCGGGTCAGCGTCGTTATCATATTCTTTGCAATCCAGAGGAGTGCTCACCTGATCCGGTGCCACGAATTCCTCTTGTGAAATGTCAAATTCTTCATTTTCATAGGCCTGTTTCATATACAAGGCCCAAATGGGTAGAGCCATGGTCGCTCCCTGTCCAAAGGCAATTTCCTGAAAATGAATCGAACGGTCCTCTCCTCCTACCCAAACCCCTGTAACCAAATTGGGTACCATTCCCATAAACCATCCATCACTTTGATTTTGCGTTGTCCCGGTTTTTCCGGCTATAGGATTCTCAAAAATATAAGGGTAGCCAGTGACTACTTTTTCATATACATAATTGGTTTTTTCCAGTCCAGCATGACGCAGTCTGGCACCCGATCCGTGTTCGGTAACTCCTTGCATTAGATTAACTGTAACATAGGCCGCTTCTTCACTGATCACATCTTTGGTTTTCGGTACCACCTCAAACAAAGCCATTCCATTTTTATCCTCAATCCGGGTAATTACAATTGGCTGAATGTATATCCCCTGATTGGCAAAGGTGCCATAAGCACCTACCAATTCAAAGAGGCTGATGTCAGGGGTTCCCAATGCAATCGAAGGCACCTTAGGAATATAGGAGGTTACACCTGTTTTTTTGACCAGATCAATCACCGGTCGGGGACCTACCTTGTCCATAATTCTGGCACTAATAGTATTGACCGAATTTGCCAAGGCGTTTTTTAAGGTTCGCGTTCGGCCATATCGGTCTCCCGAATTTTTAGGACACCAGGGGTCAACATTGCCGTGTTTCATGGCATCGATACAGTACAAAGCGTCTGGCAATTTATCGCATGGAGAAAGTTTAAGCTGGTCGATGGCCGTGGCGTATAAAAAGGGTTTAAAGGTAGAGCCAATTTGTCGGCGGCCTTGCTTTACTTGGTCGTACTGAAAATGCTTGTAGTTAAATCCTCCTACCCATGTTTTGACATGACCTGTTTGAGGTTCCATCGACATCATGGCAGCCCGAAGGAAATGTTTGTAATAGCGAATCGAATCCATTGGGGTCATAATGGTATCGATTTCTCCTTTCCAACTGAACACCTGCATGAACACAGGTTTAAAAAAGCTTTCCAAAAGGGATTCTTCGTCCATTCCTGCTACTTTTCCTTTTCGCCAACGCTCGCTACGGTAGGCAGTTCGGATCAAAAGAGTGTCGATTTCCCCTTTTCGCAAATCCAAAAAGGGTGCGGTGGGGTTCAGTTCTTTAGTGTTTTGAAGAAAAAATTCTTTTTGCAAATTCTTCATATGATCCGAAACGGCATTTTCACCCAGTGCCTGTAGGCGGGAATCAATAGTGGTATAGATTTTTAACCCATCCCGATAGAGATTGTATACGCTGCCATCGGCTTTTGGATTATTCCGAATCCATTTTTTCATAAACTCTTGGAGGTAAGCACGAAAATAAGTGGCCAAACCTTCACGGTGGGATTCGGGCGAAAAATTTATTTGGAGCGGAAGCGTTACCAAGGAATCTTTTTCCTCCTGTGTTATCAATTCATTCCTGAGCATTTGCTGAAAAACAACATTCCGTCTTTTTTCGACCATTTTGGGCCGACGTAAGGGATTGTACAAAGAAGAGTTTTTGAGCATTCCCACTAAGGTCGCCGATTGCTCTAATTTCAAGGCTAGGGGAACGGTGTCAAAATAAATTTTAGCTGCCGAGCGAACCCCATCGGCATTGTATCCAAAATCATAGATGTTGAGATACATTGCGATGATCTCCTTTTTAGTGTACCTTCTTTCCAATTGAACCGATAGTACCCACTCTTTGATTTTTTGAAGTACGGCTTCTTTTTTATTACGGGAACGCACCCCAACAAAAAGCTGTCTAGCCAACTGCTGGGTAATAGTACTAGCACCGCCTTTTTTTCCCAAATAAAATACGGCCCTTAGTGTCCCCAACCAATCGATTCCGGCATGGTCATAATAACGCTCATCCTCTGTGGCGATAAGTGCTTCAACGATGTTTTCGGGCAATTCTTCATATGTAATAGGCGTTCGGTTGTCATTAAAATAAAATTTTCCCAATACCACTCCGTCAGAGGAAAGGATCTGCGTCGCCAAATTAGTTTTGGGGTTTTCCAACTGCTCCAACGGCGGCATGGATCCAAAATAGCCCAAAGCGGTAATCCAGAAAACACACACCACTGCAGATAGAAGGGCAAGAAAAAGTAACCAAAAAGCCCAAATGAACTTTTTATATTTCCTTTTTTTCAATTTATCCTTTTTGGGTTTATTCATCCTTTGAAATTTCCTCCATGGCAAAACCTACGCTAACGATTCCCTCTAATGTGTCTATGCTTTTTTCACTACTATTAAATCTTAATGCATGTTCCAGCTGAACTTTTAAATTTTCTTTAGTTGATAATTCGTAGTTTTCTTTCCACAAGAGTTTGCTTTCCTTGACCTCCAAAAATCCTTTCCCCAGCCACTGACCTTCTGCATTGGCCATTGCGTATTCCAGGGTATCACAAAGTAAAAGGGAATCCCCCATTTTTAAACGTGCAATTAAAAAGATGTTTGAAAAGGGATAACGTTGGTTGTTTCGGAGGTAAATCATTAAATTGACAGGCTGATCGTTTGAGGTAGGGATATCAAAAAACACTTTTTCAGAAGTTAACCACTTCCCATCAAAATTACGGTAATCCATGAAGAACGGTGGCTTACTACAAGTAAAAATAATACTCAAAATGAATGCCGAAAAGATATAGTACTTGCTAAGCATTGTTTTGACTCCGGTTGGGCTTGCGTTTTTTTATCCTCTTATTTTTGGTTTTTTTGGGACTATCAAAGCGGTTCAGCCTGTCCTGCCCCACTAAATTTTTAAACATAGCATCTGGCTTTTCAATCACAGGAAAATTTTCTTCTACGATGTATTCTTCAAGGCTAGGTACTTTTTCTTTGTTCTTATTTTTGGCAATGATCTCATGAACCGAATCTAGGGTCAAATTATACCAATTCATCCATTCACCTTTATAAGCATACCACAATTGATCTTTAAAAATATCTATTTTTTGCAAAACAGCCAATCCTTTTTCGGTTTGGAGTTTGACTTCTGATTTAGGGAAAGTTTTGAGTGCCTTGCGATAAGCATCCAATTCGTAATTCAAACAGCATTTGAGTTTTCCACATTGACCCGACAGTTTAAGGGAATTAAGGGACAACTGCTGGTAGCGGACAGCAGAGGTGGATACGGATCGGTAATCGATCAACCAAGTTGAGCAACACAATTCACGTCCACAGGAACCAATGCCTCCCAGGCGTGAAGCCTCTTGGCGCAAACCGATTTGCCGCATTTCGATCCGAATGGAAAAGACCTTGGCCATATCCTTGATCAACTGTCGAAAATCTACCCGGCTGTCTGCTGTATAATAAAATGTTGCCTTTTTCCCATCCCCTTGAAATTCCACATCGGAGAGTTTCATTTCCAAGCCCAAGCCTATGGCCAGTTCACGAGCCCGTTTTTGGATTTGTGGTTCTTTGTCTCTTAGGATGTGCCATTTATCTATTTCCTTTTGGCTAGCTTTGCGCAGAATTTTTGACACCTCATTGCTGTCATGGAGAATTTTTTTCTTTTTCATCTGAAAACTAACCAATTCCCCAGTCAAGGTAACCAGTCCCAGATCATAGCCATTTTCTTCCCCGGTAATTACAGGTTCGCCTACCGCTACACATAAGCCTTCGGGTAGGGTGTAAAATCCTTTTCGGCTATTTTTAAAACGTACCTCAACCATGGGAAAGGGAGTTTTGCCGGTAGGCATTTCCATGTTACCCAACCAGTCAAAAACAGTCAATTTATTACAGCTATCTGTCCCGCAGGTACCATTACTTCTGCAGCCGCGTGGGGAGCCGTTTGTATTACTGGCACATGAAGAGCAACCCATAGATCTTTATTAGAGTTCAAAGATAAGGTTAATTCAAAGTATAGGGAAGATGTAAAATCCTAAATTAATGTTTATACTTTAATATTTCTGAACGGCCTTTTTTAAAGATTTTGTTGCTATTGTGTTCTCCCTTTCGCCGTTTCCTTTGTTCCTCTATCGGCAGACTTACAATTTTTTGGCAATCGTAAGAACAGCATCCTTTCCTTTTTTCTTTACAAGAATCACATTGAATGAAAAGGAGGTGACAGGCTTCATTGGGACAATTTACATGGCTGTCGCAGGGGGTGCCACATTGGTGACATTGAGCTATAACATCATCACTTATTCGCTCTCTTCGGCGTTCGTCGAAAACAAAATTTTTTCCAATAAACTTATTTTCTAAACCATTTTCATTAACCTGACGAGCATATTCAATGATCCCACCCTCCAATTGAAAAACATTTTTAAATCCTTTATGTTTAAAGTAAGCGCTAGCTTTTTCACATCGGATGCCTCCAGTGCAATACATTAATAGCTTTTTGTCCTCTTTGTATTCAGAGAGATTTTCTTCGATCAAAGGTAGAGATTCCCTAAAGGTATCCACATCTGGGATGAGTGCTCCTTTGAAATGTCCGATCTCACTTTCATAATGGTTACGCATGTCTACACATATAGTGTCGGAATCCTTCAAAAGGGTGTTAAACTTTAAGGCATTGAGATGAATACCCTTCTGGGTTACGTCGAAAGTGGAATCGTCTAGGCCATCGGCCACGATCTTATCCCTAAATTTAACTGTCAGTTTTAAAAAGGACTCATTGTCTTGCTCTACTGCAATGTTGAGACGTACCGCTTTTAAAAAACTGATTCCATTCAAAAAGTTTTTAAAGTCATCAAAGCGTGGAGCCGGAACTGACAACTGGGCATTGATTCCTTCATAGGCAACATAAGTTCGACCCAAAACGTCCATTTCGTTCCAGTGCAGGAACAAATAATCTCTGAAAACTTGTGGATTCTCGACTTGGTGGTACTGATAAAACGACAGGGTGAGCCTTTCTGTTCCAGCTTCGGCAATCAAAAGGCGTCGTTCTTCAGCACTTAGTTTGTTGTATAGTTGCATGCTATAAACGCTTAAGTTTTGAGGCACAAAAATAATAAAATTTAGACCAAATGTAAGGCTTAATTCCTTGACCAATTTATTAAAGGTGGTCTGGATTATTTTTATAAAGTAAAGGTCTGTGAGTTTTTAGTCCTAATTTAGGTTTTGTAATATTCGTTCCTGAGCCAATTAAGCCATTGGTTCTCATGTAAATTATTGTTGTGTAAAATTAAGCTCATGATCAGTTGCCTTATCTTTATTGACTTTATATTGTTAATAATCCTTTTGGTGCCCTATTGCCCCCCAAGGACAGAAATAGTAAATTCGCTATAAAAAACAGGATTATGGTAGACGGAAATGAAGCAAAAAAGAAAGCCTTACAGCTAACTTTAGACAAACTAGATAAGACCTATGGCAAGGGAGCCGTCATGAAAATGGGTGATGAAGGCATTGAGGAAGTCGAAGCCATTTCCTCGGGATCCATCGGTTTAGATTTAGCCTTGGGCGTAGGGGGCTATCCTCGCGGTCGAGTAATAGAAATCTACGGTCCGGAGTCATCGGGAAAAACCACCCTTAGCCTACATGCAATTGCCGAATGCCAAAAAGCCGGTGGTATAGCTGCCTTTATTGACGCTGAACACGCTTTTGACCGTTTTTATGCTGAAAAGTTAGGTGTAGATGTCCGTGAACTAGTCATCTCACAACCCGACCACGGCGAGCAAGCACTTGAGATTGCTGACAACCTTATCCGCTCTGGTGCCATCGATGTGGTTGTGGTGGACTCTGTCGCAGCCTTGACACCCAAAAGTGAAATCGAAGGCGAAATGGGTGACTCCAAAATGGGCCTCCACGCTCGATTGATGTCTCAAGCCCTTCGAAAACTCACCGCTTCTATCAGCAAAACCAATTGTGCCGTATTTTTTATAAACCAGCTCCGGGAGAAAATTGGAGTCATGTTTGGCAATCCGGAAACCACCACTGGGGGAAATGCGCTAAAATTCTATGCTTCAGTACGATTAGATATCCGCCGATCCACCCAAATCAAAAGCGGGGAGGCCGAAGTTCTGGGAAATAAAACCCGAGTCAAAGTGGTCAAAAATAAAGTGGCTCCACCCTTTCGTACCACTGAGTTTGACATAATGTATGGAGAGGGGATCTCTAAAATAGGTGAGATTTTGGACTTGGGCGTTAACTACGAAATCATCAAAAAATCCGGTTCTTGGTTTAGCTATGGAGATACCAAGCTAGGACAAGGCCGTGATTCAGTCAAAGCTCTGCTAGAAGATAATATCGAACTTATGGAAGAGTTAGAAGACAAAATCATGAAGACTATCAAAGCAATATAATAAGCTATTCGAATCCGAGCATAGGAATTGGACCTCTCAGCATTTAAAGAAAAAATGTCGGCCATGGCCGCTGGGCAAAAGCCTTTTTTTTTTCTTATCGATTTCGAACTGAAAAAACCTTTGATCTGTCCTTTGGGAGACGCACAAAAAATGGGTTTTCAATTTAAAGTCAAAGGCTTTCGAAATTTCGATCCCCAAGCCCGAAAAACAACCCCCAGAAATCTTTCCATTGATCCAGTACCCAAAGTAATTTATGCACAAGCCTACCAAAAGGTAGTTAACGAGATCTATAAGGGCAACACTTTTCTGTTAAACCTTACCTTCCCCTCTACGATACAAACCCATCTCGAACTGGAAGATATTTTCCACTTGGCCAAAGCCCCATATAAATTGCTACAACAGGATCACTTTGTCGTCTATTCACCGGAGTGTTTTGTCAAAATAAAAGACGGATGTATCTATTCCTATCCAATGAAAGGAACCATCAACGCACACCTGCCCAAGGCAAAAAAGATACTAGAAAACAATCCTAAAGAGATCAATGAACATAATACAATAGTGGATCTGATCCGGAACGATCTGTCTAAGGTGGCAAAAGAAGTACAAGTGACCCGTTTCCGATACCTAGATAAAATCAAAACTCAAAAAAACGTAATCTACCATACAAGTTCAGAAATTAAAGGGAAACTATCTCCCGACTGGAAAACACAATTGCCCAATATCCTTTTTAGCATGCTTCCTGCAGGTTCAATCTGTGGGGCGCCCAAGGCCAAAACCGTTTCAATTATTCAAGAAGTAGAGCAAGGTCCAAGAGGATATTATACTGGTGTATTTGGTTATTTTGATGGAGAAAACTTCGAGAGTGCGGTCAATATCCGCTACCTAGAAAAAAAGAATGACCAACTGATCTACCGCAGTGGCGGGGGCATTACCTTTTTAAGCGACCTGGAGTCCGAATACAACGAACTTATAGAAAAAATTTATGTACCCGTTGTTTGAGTCTATTTGTGTCCAAGACGGTCGAGTACTCCACTCTGAATGGCATCAATTGCGATTTGAAAAAGCCTTTCAAAGCTTTTTTGAAAAAACTCCTAATTTCGATCTTTTAGACCCTTTGATCATTCCCCAAAAATTTTGCCGTGGAAAAATCAAATTGAAAATTTTTTATAACGAAAATAAACGAGAAATAGGTTTTCAACACTATCAAATGCAAAACATCCAAAGCTTAAAATTGGTACATACCAATCATTTGGACTACACATTTAAATATAGTAAACGGGAAAGTTTAGAGGCCCTCTTTGACCAAAGGGAGGATTGTGATGACGTATTGATTGTCAGAAATGGCTTAATCACCGACAGCTCTTATGCAAATTTGGTGTTTTTTGATGGTAAGTGCTGGTGGACTCCTGACTTGCCTTTGCTAGAAGGTACATGCCGCGCTCGACTTTTGGCTCAGGAAATTATTTGGAAAGCAACAATTGGGGTAGATGACCTTAAAAAGTTTCAAGGGCTAAAACTGATCAATGCACTACGGGATATGAATCAACCGATGATCCCCATAAATCAAATTGTATACTAACTCGTTTTGGTGACTTTTTTCCAAACTAAAATTGCATTAACTGCAGTTTGCAGTGGATCGTTTTGCAGTTCGGAATAGATCAGATCATAAATTTTTTGTTGTAGCTCAGGAATATCATCTTTTTTAAGGCCAGCAGTAGGCACGGGTGGGTGAATGTCTACACGGAGTACCCCAGGATAACCATGAGTAGTTTTCCACGGGAATTTTCTTTTACAGTCCAAAAATACCATGGGGCAAATGGGCAACTGATGATCAACGGCAATTCTAAATGCACCTTGCTTAAAAGGGTTGAGCAAGATGGTTTCATCCAAATAGTCCTTTTCGGGAAAAATACAAACGCTATAGCCTTTTTCCAAGACCTTTTTTGCCCGACTATAAACTCCATAACGACTTTTCGAGCTGCTGCGGTCCACCATAATGGCGGCGTTTTTGAAGAGGTACCCAAAAAATGGAATCTTAACCAGTTCTTTTTTTCCTACAAATACAAAAGGGTTAGGAGCAGTAGCAAACATGAGCATGATATCGATATAACTGGAATGATTGGCCACTAGCAAATAATTTTTTTTGGTATCCAAAGTGGTTTTAAATCCTTTTTTTAGCCTAAAACCCATCCCCAACAATACCCATCGGGACCAAATGTTACGAGCGATCCAAAAAAAGGGACGGTATCCATTGGGAAAAATCAATAAAATCGCCAACAGAGGGAACAGAAGTAAGACAGGGATGGAGGATAAAAAGTAAAACCAAATGCGCCAAATTATAATCAAAAACCTCATCAGGCGGTAAAAATACATTTTCTGGAAATGGCATAATAAGGAAATGAGGCAAACTTTGTGCAACCGTTGAAAAAAAATATCTTTGCAGGAAATCATTGACACCTAGTTATGGCAAGAATATTGACCGGAATCCAATCGACAGGGATGCCCCATTTGGGAAATTTGCTGGGTGCAGTGCTTCCAGCAATCGAAATGGCGGATACCCCTGAGAATGAATCTTTTTTGTTTATTGCAGATCTGCACTCCGTTTCCCAAATCAAAGAAGGGGAGCAGCTGTCTAAAAACACTTTTGCCACAGCAACAGCCTGGTTAGCTTGTGGTTTGGATGTGGAAAAAACAATCTTTTATCGTCAGAGCGATGTAAGTCAAGTCACTGAACTTGCCTGGTTCCTAAGTTGTTTTTTTCCCTACCAAAGACTTACACTTGCTCATTCTTTTAAAGACAAAGGAAATCAGCTAGATGATGTAAACACCGGTTTGTTTACCTACCCCATGTTAATGGCCGCCGATATTTTGATCTACGACGCCGAAGTGGTTCCAGTAGGAAAAGATCAGCTGCAACACCTCGAGATGACTCGTAAGGTGGCTGCACGATTCAATCATCAAATGGGGGAAACTTTTGTATTACCCAAAGAAAAAATTCAAGATAATACCCAATACGTAATCGGAACCGATGGTAATAAAATGTCCAAGTCCAAAAACAACATGATCAATATTTTTCTGCCAGATAAGGATCTTCGGAAACAGATCATGAGTATAAAAACAGATAGTAAGACGATAGAACAAGCCAAAACCCCAAAAAGCTGTAATGTGTTTAAACTCTTTTCTCTCATAGCAGAGCCAGACTCCATCGAAAATCTAAAGAAACAATATTTGGTCGGAGGCCTGGGCTACGGTCAAGCCAAGCAAGCATTGTTTGAATTGATTGTCAAAAAATTCAAAACGGAAAGGGAAAAATTCAATTACTACCAGGGTCATCCCGAAGAGGTAGAAATTGCCTTGGCCAAAGGAGCGTTAAAAGCCAGTAAGGTTGCGGACGATGTTCTACTAAGGGTTAGGCGAAAGCTGGGGTTTTAGACCAAATAAAAAAAGATCGCACTAACCGATTTCTCATTATCAAAGCCACTACTTTTAATGTTTAAATGGGAGATAAATTAAAGTTTTGGTAACCATAAATATACTAACATAGAAATTCATCGTTATTAATAAGGAGTAAATATTAGTATATTTGAGAATGCAGTTACAAAAGTATATCAAAGAGTTGCTTTTCCGACATGAGTGTGTCACGGTTCCAAATTTCGGTGCCTTTCTCACCCATACGATCAATGTATTAATCCAGCCTGAAACAGGGGTTTTTACTCCCCCAAGGAAAGACGTGAGTTTTAACAATCTTCTGAAAAGTAACGATGGTATACTGGCCCATTATGTAGCGAAAAAAGAAAATGTTTCTTACGAAAAAGCCTTGAGAAAAATTGAAAAAGAGGTAATCATATGGAAACAAAGATTGCATACCCAGTATTTGACTTTTGCAGGCATAGGTGAAATGCGCCTTAATCAGCAAAAGAAAATTATTTTTTCTCCTTTTGGAGCAATTAATTTTGACCTGAGCACATTTGGACTCAGTAGTTTTATAAGAAAATCTATATTTACCAATCCCATCAATACAGAAGAACCTAAACCCATTACCATTATGGAAAACGAAAACAAAGATAACTTGATTTTTACCCCGGAAGAAAACGAAAATAAGCGCTCTCCGATAATGCGATATGCCATCATCGGTTTAATTGGAGTTTCATTAATTGGCGTAGCCTATTATTTTGGGAATCAATATATTGCTGATGAAAAGGCCAAGGCAACAGAAATGGCACAAAAGAAAATAAAGAGCAACGTTCAAAAAGCAACTTTTGACCTAGGTGCATTATCCAAACTAGATTTGACCTTAGAGGCAAATACTGAAGTGATCGAAGACACACCTTTGGCAGAAACTTTTTACAGTGTGATCGCAGGCTCTTACCGGTCTATGGAAAATGCCGAAAAAAAACTCGCACAGTTAAAGGCAGAAGGTTTTGATGCCGCTTTTACAGAGGTTAATCCCGAAGGGCTTCACCGCGTAGCTTTCGGACGGTTTATCTCCAAGCGTGAAGCATTAAACTTGTACAATTACATCCGCTACGCCCTTAAAGAAGAGGCCTGGTACTTGGAGGAATACTAGACTACATCCTGAAAATCCAACTTTTTGGGTTTTGAGGTTTTAATTCGTTGAAAACACTGAATTGGATAGTGGTTTTGCCGGTTTGCGGATGTGTAAATATTTCGCCTATTGGCTGTTTAGCCTTAACTTTTTCTCCTTTTTGGACATAAACCTTACCCATATTTTTGTAGGTAGTAATAAAATTTCCATGTTTAATCAGTATAGTTGGGTTACTCCCTTTAAAACTTAGAATTGTCATTACCTCCCCTTCAAAAACAGCTCGGGCTTTTGATTTGGGAGATGTGGCAATAGTCACGCCGTTGCTTTTAATCATGGTGGTCTTAACCAACGGATGAGGTTGGGTGCCGAAGCGCTGGATGACTATTCCTTTTTCTACAGGCCAAGGCAGTTTACCCTTATTGGCAATAAAGTTGGAAGCCAGTAACTTCGCCTCGGGGGTAAGGGCAAAGGCATTATTAGGTTTTTTACCCACTGCCTTGTTAGAAGCTGTAATGGCCTCACGAATTAAACGTTCAATTTCCCGATCAATCGCTGCTGCTTTACTTTGTTTTTGTCTAATCTCACTTGTCAACGAACGCGATTTATTTTTCAAACTCCTAATTAGTTTTTGCTGTGATTTACGTTCCTCTTGCAATTGCTTTTGTGCTTTTCTATTCTCTATTACCAAAGCATCTTTTTGGGCTTTTTGCTCCAAAAAGGTTTTGTTAAGGGATTGAAGGGTTTTGGTTTTTTCTGCAATCTCCTCTCCTTGTTTTTTTCTATAATTTGCATACTGTTTCATGTATTGAACGCGCTTGTATGACTGTAAAAAATCCTCAGAGGAAAACAAAAACATTAATCTATTTTGGGAGGATTTACTTTTGTAGGATTTCTGAATCATTTCGGCATAGTCTTTCTTTAAGTCTTCCAACTCTTTTCTAAGGTCCGTAATATTCCTTTGATTGACGTTAATTTGTTGAGTTAAGAGGTTGGCCTGTTGGTTATTGACCTTGACCAGGTCATTTCTGACGGATATTTTTAAATTTAGGTCCCCGACCTGAGAAAGTAGGGACTTTTCCTTTTTGGTGTTATTAAAAAGCAGTGTATTGATTTGTTTGATCTCTCCTTGAAGTCGCTTTTTTTGTTTTTGAAGCGCTTTCTGTCTGGCCGCATTGTTCTGCGCGATCCCAAAAGATGCAAGGAATAGAAAAAAGAACATACAGAGCTGTCGCATGCGATAGATTACATTTCTATTGGTTGGTAACCTGCAGGAATATCAAAGGGAATACTCAATCGATCGGGAAAATCGACACGTGTATATTCCAGTTTGATTTTAGTTAATTCTGAACCGTTAAAAAGCGAAATTTGAACCTCTCCAGGAACAAATTCTCCTTCCAGTTTTTGATGGTTATGGTATTTGAAGGTCAAAGACTGCTGAGTACCCGGTACCATAAAACGCTGCTCGAGTAGAAGAAAGTTATAGGGATCAAAAAAAAAGGTGGGGCGGAATCTTAATTTATCAGATTTTGGAGTCAAAATATAAAATTTGGGATGCGAAATGGTTTCCCACCTACCTATTTTGATGTTAGTTAGGGGAAGGCCAATCAAAAGATTTTGTAAATCTTTAAATTCAAAACTTGTAGCGAATTGTTGGTTTATAAAAGAGACATCCCCTTCGAAAAAAGTTTTTTGAAATTTTTCATAAAAGGAGACCCTATCAGGGGTAACTAATAATTTCGCGATGGGGACAATCATTTTAGCACTCATCCATATGGATTTGGCTTTTTCCATCCGCAGGTTGATTATGATCTGTTGTTTTCGCTTGCCATTGTCATATGTGGTCTTTACGCGAGAACGAAATTTTTTATAATTCAATTGATTTTTAGCAATAGACTTGATCAATTCTTTTGCCTGAATGTCTTTCATTGGTATTCTACTGGAGGGGAGAGCGGGGGATTTGCAGGCAGTATAAAGAAGTATCCATACCAAAAACAGGAAAGTAATGAAGTGAAATTTTTTGAGGAAGGATTTCATGACTTTAATAATTCTGAATAATCACCAATAGAAACAAAGCTAAATTTTCCATCATATTTTACATGGTTACCGATCATGGCCCCTTCGAGCTGGGCATTTTGGATAATCGAGTGTTTTTGCACCAAACTTTTACTTATGGTGGTGTTTTCAATTCGCGTACCTTCACCTATTGCAGCATGCGGTCCAACTGTGGTATTTATTAACACCACGCCTTGACCAATAAAACATGGGGGAATGATCTGGCTGTTCTCTGCAATAACATCCTCAGCCACTAATTTATTACCCTCTTCGACAAGAATGTCCAACATTTTGGTATTGGTTTCAAGGGTGATTTTGGGATTCCCACAGTCCATCCACTCTTTGACCTCTCCAGGAGTGAATACGGCACCTTTATCCATCATGGCCAATATCCCTTCGTTTAATAAAAACTCCTCTCCTTCAGCACGTGAACGATCCATGCTTTTTTCCAATTCGCCCTTGATTGCCTGGCCCTCTTTGAAATAGTAAATCCCTGTCACAGCCATGTCAGAAACAAAATCTTGTGGTTTTTCTACCAAAGCAGTAATATGGTTGTCGTCATTTATTTTTAACACACCATAAGCTTTGGGGTTTTCAACTTTCTTAACCCATATCATCCCGTCTACCAATGGATCAAGGGATAAGTCGGAACGGATAAGAGTATCTGCATAGGCGACTATTATGGGTCCTGAAAGGGAGTCGGCAGCACACATTACAGCATGTCCCGTACCTAGTGGCTTCAATTGGCGATAAAAAGAGGCTTTTGCTCCCAGATCTTGGGCCACTTTTGCTAATTCTTCCGATATGGCAGGACTAAAAAAAGCAGGATCTCCAAGTATATAAGCAACCTCCTCTATAGGTTGGGAAACTACTCTGGCAATTTCGTTGACCAATTGGGTAACTATGGGAGACCCTGCTACAGGTAACATCGGCTTGGGAACCGTAAGGCTATGAGGCCTAAGTCTTGAGCCTCTTCCAGCCATAGGAATTATGATTCTCAATATTTTATATATTATATGTTAAACAATAACTTTAATTTATTTTTTTCCGGTACTTCCAAAACCTCCGATTCCTCTCTCAGAATCTGGTAGCGCGCCAACAATTTCCCATTGCACCTGACTATGTTGTGCGATGACAAGTTGAGCAATCCTCTCCTGTGAGGAGATGGTATAATCCTCTTGGGAAAGGTTGCACAATATGACTCCAATCTCTCCTCGATAATCAGCATCGATAGTTCCTGGTGAATTTAAAACACTAATACCGTGCTTAGCAGCCAGTCCACTCCTAGGGCGAACTTGGGCTTCATAGCCTTCTGGTAAGGCGATGGAAAGTCCCGTGGGGATTATTTTTCGCTCCAGTGTCTTGAGGGTAATGGGGGCTTCAATATGAGCTCGTAAATCCATCCCTGCAGAAAAAGGAGTCTCATAATGGGGTAAATCGCCCCTACCGGAAAAGATAACTGGAATCTTAATCATTTTATTTGTTTATGTAAAAATACAAAAAGCTCCCTGAAACCCTGAGTTCTCAATACTTAGTTAATGTTTTTTTTAAAATTGCTCTTTTTGTCAGCCCGTTCGGAATTTAAACTTTGATGAATGTTTTATTTTGGTACATATACCAGAGCAATAAATAGAGTAAAGCAAATCCTCCTATCACGTTGATCAATTCATAATAGCTTCCAGTATAGGGCGCTAGACCATAGAGTATAAAGCTAGCAATTTTGGGAAAAGGCAAAACATGGGTAACTACATATGCAGTTATAGCATTCATTCCTATGACTTTTAGAAAAAAGGCCCATTTGAATTTCTTTTTTACATCAATGATCCAATAAAAAGCAGCCACAAGGAAATAACAAATTCCCGAGGAAACCAAAACAAAAGTGGAAGACCAAATTTTCTTTACAACAGGATGCCAAATGTTCCCCAGAATTCCTAAGCTAAGTGCTATGGCTCCATAAATCAATAGGGTTTGGACTACCTTAATTTTGTCTTTTTGATTTTTAATCAGCGTTCCCGCAAATAGGCCGGAAAGGGTGGTGGCTATAAATCCAAGGCAGGACAAAAACCAAGTATACTGCTTACCGTCTTCAAAGGAGCCAAAAATCAATTGATCGACATATAGCGCAAAATTAGCATCGGGTGTGAGAGTGCTTCTACCTATACCGGGAATGATTGGTAGGGTCAAAAAAAGGGAATACACTAGTAAACACCCCATTAAAAAGAGGTGTCTCTGGGCGGGTTTTAGATAGAGATAAGCAAGGGTGGTAAAGACATATCCAACCGCAATGGCTTGAAGTGTATTGCTGAATATTTTAAATTTTGAGAGGTCTAAATCTAATAAATTGCCCTGAACAATCCAACCTAGAACAAAAAGTATAAAAAACCTCCTGAGTAGCTTTAAAAAAAGAGGTTTTCTTGTGCCGGAAATATGTATATATTTTGAAACCGAAAAGGGAATTACTGCTCCTACTACAAAGAGAAACAGAGGCATTATTATGTCGTAAAATCGAAATCCTAGCCATTCCGGGTGAGAGAACTGCTCTGCTAAGGCTGCAGTAAAATTAGAATCTACTCCCTTGTTTAATTTATGAAAAAACTGGTCCGCCAAAACGATCATCAACATGTCGAAACCGCGAAGAATATCGATAGAGTGGATGCGGTTTTGATAAGTTGTGTGCATTGTTTTCGGGAATATGTCTTAAAATTAATTAAAAAATGTATTGTTCGTTTTTTTTAATACTATTTAGAGCAATAACCGCCAACAGGTTTAAAAAAATTAAAGCCTAAAACGAGGATTTTCTCCTAATTATTCAAAGCCTCTGCCCCGCCTACAATTTCGAGAATTTCGTTAGTAATGGACGCTTGTCGTGCTTTGTTGTAGGTGAGTTTGAGTTGATCCCTAAGCTCGGTAGCGTTGTCAGTAGCCTTATGCATAGCGGTCATACGGGCTCCGTGCTCGCTAGCGAAGGAATCTCTTACTGCTTTAAGGATCTGCATTTTGAGGGATTTTGGTAACAATTCCTCTATGATAGCCAGTTGAGAGGGTTCATATATATAATCTACTGCGGACTTTTCTGTACTATCCTCTTCTGCCAAAATGGGAAGGAATTGTTCAGTCGTTACGATCTGTGTCGCCGCATTTTTAAAGCGATTATAGACTACCAAGACTTTGTCGTATTGTCCTTCGGCAAAAGCATCCATCGCTTGGAGAGCTACCTCAGCAGTTTTTCCAAAATTAAGGTTGTCATAAATGGCATCGTGACGACTGATGATGGTAAGGGTTTTGGAGAGGATGTCACCTCCTTTTTTACCAATTCCCATTACCTCAACGGTTTTGCCGGCATAATCTTCCTTGGCCAGTCTAAGGGTTTCCTTGACGATGTTGGAATTGAAAGCTCCACACAATCCTCTGTTTGAGGTTATGGATATGATAAGGACTTTTTCTATAGCACGTTGAACGGTAAAAGGGTTTTTCCCTTCCACATCTAGGCTTACTGAGAGATTTTGAATAAGCTCGCTTAGCTTGTTGGCATAGGGACGCATAGAAGTAATGGCTTCTTGGGCTTTCTTCAGCTTTGCCGCCGATACCATTTTCATAGCACTGGTAATTTGCATTGTTGAAGAGACCGAGGCAATACGATTTCTTATTTCTTTTAGATTAGCCATCTATTCATATACTTTGGAAGTTTCTTGAGCTACGGCATTTAGGGTGTCAAGGGCATTGTCAGTCAACTTCCCTGATTTAAGTTCTGCCAATGCCTTTTTATGTTTCTTCTTCAAAGTGGTTAAAAAAGCCGTTTCGAATTCTTTGACCTTGTCCACGGGAACATTTCTCAATAGGTTTTTTGACCCGGCATAAATAATGGCGACTTGATCTTCTACGGTATATGGGTCGTTTTGCGCTTGCTTGAGGATTTCAACGTTTCGACGCCCTTTTTCAATGACGTTGAGCGTAGCGGCATCAAGGTCAGAGCCAAATTTGGCAAAGGCTTCAAGTTCACGGAACTGGGCTTGATCAAGCTTTAGTGTACCCGCAACTTTTTTCATCGACTTGATCTGTGCCGATCCTCCTACCCTAGATACGGATATTCCCACGTTGATTGCAGGACGAACTCCAGAATTGAAGAGGTCGGACTCTAAAAAAATTTGTCCATCGGTAATCGAAATTACGTTGGTTGGAATATAGGCGGAAACATCTCCCGCTTGGGTTTCAATAATTGGTAATGCCGTCAGCGAACCTCCGCCTTTTACTTTCCCTTTAAGGGACTCAGGCAAGTCGTTCATGCCTTTGGCAATATCATCATCTGCAATTACTTTTGCGGCGCGCTCAAGTAATCTAGAGTGAAGGTAAAATACATCCCCAGGATATGCCTCACGCCCTGGAGGACGCCGAAGCAATAGGGATACCTCACGGTAGGCAACTGCTTGTTTGGACAGGTCGTCATAGATAATCAATGCAGGACGACCAGTGTCTCTAAAGTATTCTCCAATTGCCGCTCCAGAAAAAGGAGCATATACCTGCATGGGAGCAGGATCGGAGGCATTGGCAGCGACGATAGTGGTGTAGGCCAGAGCACCTTTGTCTTCCAATATTTTTGCGATTCCGGCTACAGTAGAAGCTTTTTGCCCTATGGCAACATAAATACAATAAACCGGTTCGCCAGCATCAAAAAATTCTTTTTGATTAAGGATAGTATCGATACAAACCGTGGTTTTACCAGTTTGACGGTCACCGATCACTAATTCTCTTTGACCTCTTCCCACAGGGATCATAGCATCGATAGACTTTACTCCTGTTTGAAGGGGTTCGTTAACAGGTTGTCTAAAGATTACCCCAGGAGCTTTGCGCTCTAGAGGCATTTGATAGGTTTCGCCCTTGATTGGCCCTTTCCCATCAATGGGTGTTCCCAAGGTGTCGACCACACGTCCTACAATGCCTTCCCCTACATTAATAGAGGCAATTTTTTTGGTACGCTTAACGGTGTCTCCTTCTTTAATTTCTTTAGAGGGTCCCAATAATACAACTCCGACATTGTCTTCTTCGAGGTTCAAGACCATCCCATCAATTCCATTTTCGAAAGTCACGAGTTCGCCATATTCGGCATGAGTAAGACCATATACTCTGGCAATACCGTCTCCTACTTCGAGGACAGTTCCCACTTCGTCAAGGGAAGCGGTAGCTTCAAATCCTGCCAATTGATTTTTTAATATTGCTGAAACTTCAGCGGGCTTAACGTCTGCCATTTTTTCTTTTTTTCAGTATTAGGATGTAATCAAT
>MDSV01136949.1_pt1 | contig 21506 bp, 11 predicted proteins | sample 810851 | NCBI WGS metagenome assembly MDSV01 (sample SAMN05326640, study PRJNA326480) | marine metagenome | isolation source: seawater | place: Atlantic Ocean: North East | collected 2012 | reverse complement strand
TTGAGTTTGAGACATCAAGAATATTTTCTTCAACCCAGAAATCTGATTCTGGAGTCAGAGTTACCACTCCAGTAAAGAGGGTAATGTGGAATGGATTGAGGTTTTCAGTTCTTGTCGCAAGAGGTTGATCAATATATGGTACTTCTTCATATGCTAAAGTAAGTCCAGGACCATTTCTGGTTATATTGGCATCATCAAAATCTCCTGCCCAAGCATAATCTGCATTAAGTGGATCTTGTGCAGTAGATTTTGTTTCAAAACCAAGAGAAACGTTTCTTTCAGTTGATCTTGGTCTGCACTCTCTTTTTTGTCTATCAATATCAAAGAATGAATCTCCAGTGAGATTGTGATTTCTATGATTTTGGAAATTATCAACAAAGAATCCAGACTTGAACTTATCTAATCCTGTATTTGAATCCTTGACTGATAAATTCTTAGTATCTGTTTCTAGCAGTGAAAGGGTTGTATACTCCTCAAGATTTTTAATTCTACTCTCCAACGCACCGATATCCTTCATAGTATATCGTTTATGTGGGGTCAATCTGATCTTTATATCTCTCTTGGCATTAAAAATATATGGATCTAGATAAATGATACCAATTTCCATTGCTTCATCATTTCTGATCGGAGCCTTTGGATCTTCAGAAGGAGTTCCTGTAACTGATTCAAATGTACCATCTTTATTGAGATATAGTCTATCTATTCTTCCCAGATAATAACTGTAATCAAGGACAATTGTTTTATTTGAAACAATTGTTTCAGAAGTAGATGATGTAAATACTCTTGAATCAAAGTCAAATGGTGATTTTGTGCTTGCTGTGGAATATGGAGAGATTCTTGGACGAATATCGATGAAGTCAGCAGCTGACATGTCGATAACGTTTGGAATTTCTTTATAATCTATTCCATTGTAACTGTTTATATTTTCAACTGTTCCAACGCTTTCATTCGTTTCAAAACGATCAAAAACAATTTTGAGTTGTCTTGTTGGTTCTACTGTACCAGTTTTTCTAGTAATTCTACCAAAATCTACATAATCTTGTCTATGACCCCTATCTAATTTGTATGAATCTAAAATATTAGAATCACCAACAACAATTGAACCAATTGTACCAACAATTCCAGAGGTCATCATAGTGAACGATTCATTCACTTCAAATAAATTTTGGTTCTCATAAACAAACTCTAATTGTGCCGCACTAGAAACAGTAGCAACCCTTGCTACAGCTCCGGATGTTGCACCTATGATCTGTTCTCCAACTGTAACATTTCCAGTAAATGTAGCAGATTGACTTGATACGGTGAATGATGGTAAAGTTGCTTCACCATTTCCATTTGATTGGAAAACACCAAGAACTCTTTTAATGTCTGGGAAGTTCAGAGAAATTTCTCTATCTTCTACTCTAGTTCCATATGGGAACTGAACATTTCCATTTTGATTTGGACCATTCAATCCATTATCGAATGTAGTTGCACCTACACCTGCACCTGACAACTTAGATCTATTGATAATTAATTTTTCACATCTCTTGATTGTCTTTGCTTTAGATAGAAGTTTTGTCCTCTTAGCGGTAAATGTAAGAGTTCCATTTCCTGTTTTCGACAGTCCTCTCAGTGTTAGAGTTGTTAAATTGGAATTCAACGTTGCTTGTGCTTCCTGTAAAACTTCAATTTGTCCTGTTTCCCAGGTTAAAGTATAAGTAGCAGTTGTAAATGGTTCAAATTTTAGATCATTATCTCCAAGGTCAGAGATATTAAAAGTAAACTCATTGAGATTTGTTATATTTTTACTTATCTGCTTCCTTACAATGCATGTACTATCTAAAAGATTGATTGAAGAAACAAATCTATTTTGAAGAGGTACTCTGTAACCAGGTTTATCGGACTGTTGTAATGATCCAACAATGACATCGAAATCATTTGTTGTCACAGTCTCAGAAAGTGTACCGTCACAAATACCGGTTACTGATGGCACTGCTGCAATAGTTATTTCAGACGCTGCTACAGCAGTTACTCTATTGAAGGTTGGAACAGTTCCTGTTTGCTTAGGATAGGTAATAATATCACCTACTTTGACTAGAGATGTAAAATCACTAACACTTGTAGAAGTAACTTTTCCAGTTGAATGGTTAATTCTAAAATTGCTTCTTTCCTTAAATGCTTGTTTTTCTATGGAAAGAACAATGTCTCCAGAAAACGTAGATACTCCTACAGTCCTATGCAGTGACTTAACATCTGAGAAATCAAATTTTCTCACTGCGGTAATATTTCTACCTACCGGAAGACCATTAATTTCTAATGGTTCATTTAACTGAAATTCGCCTCTAACGCCTGATAAAGACAGTACAGTACCATCGGATACCGCACTCACTACATAACCGCTAGAACCGCTGTAGGCACCCTGTACAAAGGCACTCTCTGGGGCATCTAATGCTAAACCAACGGTAACATTTGTATATGTTTCAACATCATACAATCTCGCGTCATATCTAGAAGTAGATGCTCCAACAACTCTGTTTTCATTGTAGTCAAAAACTCTTGCATGACCGATTGTATCACCTGATTCAGTTCTACCTGCACCCAATCTTTGATCTTTTAAATTAATTACGTAATTTTCAAATCCAATAGTGGGAGATCCATACACATTCTCCACTTTTGCAATGTTTCCAACTTTGATTGGAAGAGATATATTTTCTTTGCTGCGAACAGTTCTTGGTTTTATCGAATCAATGGATACTGTTGATTTTGTTTCAATCTCGTTTCCTCTGATGTATGCCTTTCCAGGTGAAATCTGGACAGTGTAAATGTCATCAATAGGAGTATTTCCATTCTTTGTTATTTGGTTACTAAAATATAAACCTCTATTACCTAATCTATCATTTAAAGTTTCCCTAAGTTCAACTTTAAATGGTTTGATATAATAATCACCCGACTCGTCGTATGTTCTTCTTGCTAATTCATCTTTGAATGTAGCAAATTCTGTTCTATCTACAAATTCTTCTCTAACTCCATTAACAACTCTCATCAACTCGACAAAACTCAAATCGTCGGCATCAGTTAATGCTTTTTTAGTTAATGTAACTGAAATACTAAAACGATCTGCTCCTGGTGCAGATTCATTTGAAAATCCTTTAGCATTATCAAAGAGATCACTGTTTACTGATGATGCACTTACAATTTCCTCTGATACACTAAGACCAACTCTATAAGAGGGGGAATTGCTATATTGATCGAGAATTATTGTACTGGATGGTACTTTAATAAAGAAACCTCTGATAAAGTAGATACCCTCACTAACTGACGCAGAAGAACCAGTTTTAGTTGATTCTGATGCTATGGTTCTAGCAAACAAACTGCCTGATGTAATTCTGGTATTTGAATATTCAATATCTGATCTTGTTATCAGATTTTCTCCATCAATAAATGTCCTAGTAGTACCATCTGGACCAGATTTCTTGTATTTGATATACAGAGTATCATATCCATCAACAGACTCTATATCAGTCAGTCTGTTGACTACGTTAGCAGTAACACCTGAGGTTTCACCTTCAATTTCTATTTCATTAGTTGCCAGATATTGAGTGTATAATCTTACTGGAATATTTAAAAATTGTGGATCAATACGGACAGCAAAATAAGAAGTATCTAAAAAGTTTCCACCAGGAATGACCATTGAACCTTCTTTGAAGAAGTATTGTCCAAATCTTTCAATCTGATTCTGTAAGATTGACTGTAAAGTTGTTAATTCTCTTGCTTGAACTGGAAAACCAGGTTTAAAGAGTACTTTATTGTAGTTGTTACTTTCACTAAAATCATCAAAATATGGGGAAACATTTAAATTTGTATTCTGGGTCATTTGTTTAGAACTCTACTACAACTTTTACTTCTTCTTTTTGCGATGCCGACCTGGTGATCGGAGCTCTGTTGTCTATATAGATGATTTCTCCTGAGTATCTTTTCACTTCTGGATTTGCTTTTCCGTCATTAAATGTTTGTCCCAACTGTCTGACTTCTCCACCAATAATAAGCGAACTTACACTATCCATGCTTAGATCAGGTATCAGTGGGGATCCGGAAGCAGCACCCTGAATGGGGTTCTCTACACCAGCAAAATCATACAATCTATTTCCTGCAGTTCCAACATATGTTGACGTGACAAATCCTACAGGTTGATAGTATCTTAAAACACCAGTATCTGGATCCCAAGAAGCAACGTAACCGATTGCAGTTTGTCCTGCACTAACTGTTTGACTAATCTGACTATTAAGTACATACGTTGTTCCTGCAGTGGTTCCGCTCCCAACGCTAGACTTTAACTTCAATGCACCCAAAGCAGTTGCGGTTTGCTCTGAATATAAATCAGTACCAGTAAATTGAACTGGATTTTTTATGACTCCAACTCTAGAGAAATTATTTCCATTGATATAATCAGTTTGATTGTCATATTTGGAATACAACATGACTCGGAATGCTCCAAGTTCACGATAAATGTCATGTCCATGTCCACCCTTTGGTGGAATTATGACCTCAAAAGTGGCACCTGATCCTCCAGTTAATTCTCCAATATCTGCCGGAGTAAAGTTTATTAGTCCCTTGGTATATCCTGATCCGCCGTTTTCTATTACAATTGCTGAAACTTCACCACCAGAAATTGTAACTGTAGCGGTTGCTCCACTTCCATTTCCAAGAATTGGAACTCCAGCAATATCTGCGTTAGCAAGACCTCCAGTCTTTTGATATCCAGATCCTCTTGATTTAACAATTACACAATCAATTTTTCCATCGACAGCAGCATCCTTAACAGTTGAAGATACTCCTGAACCCCAATTTGGTGGAACTGGTATATAATTATCTGTGGTAAACTTGATAATCTCAGAGGGAGTCAGAGTATACAAGTATTTCCAACGATATCCATCATCATCAGAACCTGCTTGATTGATAGAAGTTGCTACAAAATTTGGTTCATATAACGACTTCTGACCATTTGGTCTTTCTGGATTAGCACCATTATTTACACAAAGATAAACTTTGAACTCAGAGTTAATTACGTAGTAATTTGCATTGTAAAGTGTTTTTGAGTTTGTAACTAAAGCACCTTTATTGATATTAATATCATGCTTATACATGTCAAAGGTAGTTCCAACACTCCAATCTGTTCTGGGTATGACCCTTGCAACGTCACTAGAAGTTACCTTCTTCATGAACATCATACTGTCATGATATGAATTTTCTTGCTCAAATGAATCTCTAGGATCCGGGGGTGATGTTGACCAATTTTGGTCACCATAGTTATCCACTAATGTGTTTGTTGGATTGGGATGACCCAAAAATGTGTAGTAGTTATTGGCAGTAGTACCAATACCCGTGAAACTTTTGACAAAAGTCTCAGCGTTCAATATTCTAAATTGATCAGTAATTATAGCTGACATGTCCAGAGGGGTTCTTTGACAATTTTGATTATTTATACAGAATCAGTAAGCCAATCTATATTGACGTGTTCTTCTGACATAAGCGGAAGTTGATAAACCAGTATTACCATTTCCAGTTTGGGCAGTAAATGTTTTTGCTAATCCAGCATTTCTATTAAGAATCATTGATCCCCAACTCATACAACCATGAGTGGTATTGTAAGTTGAAAGACCTGCAGTGCTAATTCCACTCAATGATTGAACATTTGCAGAAATTCTTACACCTGATGAACCAATAGAAACAACAGAGTGTGCGTGATATACACCATTGATGAAATCAGTTGATTCTCCCACAACAGGATTTAATGGGGAATCGAGTATAGCAGTAACTCCACTACCTATGAGTGTCTTATCTATAACGAAATAATCACCAGTTGTAATTCCAGATCTGGTAATTTCTGTTACATCTCCAGGACTTAAATCAAAAATGTTTGGATCTGGAATGACATCAAATACAATCATCGGAGATGTTGTATTGATTCCAGTGGTTTCTGTTTTAATTCCAGTAACTACACAATAGTCACCCGCAAAGGTAACCTCAGATATAGACTCAGTTATTGCATTACCAGTTGTTCCAACTCCGACCATCAAAATATCACCCGTACCACCAACAACATCAACTTTATTGAAAGACCAAGCATCTTTGACCCAAATTTTGGTGTGAGTAGCAGCAACTCCTGCTATGATGTTAGTGTTAGGGAAAATTTTGGGTTCTAAGTAATCTCTTTGTTTTGATACTGGCAAACCATTAACAATTAAATCAGAAGTTTGCTTTCTCCACATAGTTGGTCTGAGATAAGTACCATCAGTAACTATTCCAATACCACCATAGGTTTCTGTTTCTACAGTATCTGCGGCAACTAATTCATAAATTGTTCTATTAGTTTGAGAAACAACTCCATTAGTCCATTTTTGTAATCTTAAAACATCTCCTATTTTTATAGTTTGATTAACATCATCTGATTGATAATCACTTGATGAACCAGTATAGAAGTATAACTTGAACTTAGATCCAGCATCGGGAGCAGTTACAAAGGTGAGTTTTGTACCGCCAGTAAAATTGTAATCAACACCTGGTTTCTGTAAAACATCATTAATGAACAATAACATGTTGTTTTGAAGTATGATGCCACTTCCTGCCTCTGCAACAATACTATAGAACTCTTTGTTGAGGATGGTTCTTGTAAGATAGAAATCTTTTCTTATTCCATTAAATTCATTACTAAAGTCATCGAGTTCTAATAGTTCACCAAATGTCCATCCAGCAAATTTATCTTGATATTTGGATGCAACTGTGACTCTTAGTGGGAAAGTAGAAACACCAACACTTTGGAATTGCATTCCAGACAGTTCTAAAACATCATCAATCTCATAACCTATACCATTATCTGCCAATTCATAATTAAGTATAGATCCACCTACTCCCACTGCAACATCTAAGGTTGCACCAGATCCACTTCCACCTGTAAGTGGCATATTTTTATATGGTGATGGAGGTGTGATGATTACTGTCGGTGGAGAGGTGTTTGTGTATCCAGCACCTGCTGCAACCACTGTAAACGCAGATATTGCGCCATTAGTAATAGTAGCAGTTACAGACGCTCCTGAACCCACTGTAGATGCAATTGAAACCCTAGGTGGAAGTAAGTAACCTGATCCACCACCGGAACTTCCAATACCAACAGCAGTTACTACGCCAGAACTATTGATGAATACAGTTGAAGCAGATCCTGCTCTTGGAACTTGATATCCTGCTGCTGCTGTGCTACCAATAGATATTTGATCAATAATTCCACCCTTTGGCAAATCATCGGGAAGAGATCCAGTGAAATCAATTGTTGATGCAGCACCAACAGCACCACCAAGCAATCTATAGTCGGAGTTTTGTAATGAACCCACATCACTAAAGAAAGGTCTCTGGAAGATATTATTAATTAAGAACGCACCATAACTGGTGTTGATTCCAGTGGAATTTGCATTATTTGTTTTTAAATCAAATTTATCCTTAGTGCCATCGAACTCTTCAGAAATGTCATCAATTATCTTATTGCTATTGTAGTTCAATCTATAGAATATTCTTCCATTAAAGGTACTAGAGTCGTATGGAGCATCTTTGAAGTGTATTTTACCTTTCTGTATTCTATAATCTCCGGATAGTACTGTAAGTGCTGCTCCAACTAAGTGAGCGGCAGGAGACGTTCCCATGAATCCACGTTCTACTGAAAGTGAATTGGTTGATCCAATGCCAACCGAAGATACCTTGAATATTTCATTATCAACTTTCAGTAGTGAATTGCCAACGAAATTTGTTGTATCGTTCACATAAATCTCAGCATGTGTTGCTCCAATTGCTGAAGAAAGTCCAACAGTTACGTCTTTTCTCGTAATTGGACTCTGAATCATGTTATCGATAGTGATCAATCCTCTGGGTAGTGCAAGTTCACTTTCGACTGCCAGACTATGCTCTGTTCCCACTCCAGTTACAGTTGCAAATCCAATCGTATGAGGTGTAGAGAACTGAGTCTCAGATGATCCCATTGAGAGTTTAAATGTATTATCTGTTACTTTCACCACATAAACTTCATTAGGAAGATTGACAGTGGTATTGATTCCTATTCCTACAGAGTGAGTTGCAGCGATACCAATGGGACCTGAATCCTGAGTGTATACTAATCTTTCTCCTGTATGGAAATTATGTTCATTGATCGTAATCACACCAGTAGATGTGTTAATATCAGTAGCAGGATTAAATACATGATTAAGCATAGTATTGGAATCATTTAACAATGTAAATGTACTAAGTCCAATAATTCCTCCACCAACTGTTGTAACAATTCCAGTAAACTGAGGACTAATGTCATCAATCATTAGAACTTTATTCGTGATTGACTTATTGAAGTCTGTAATGATTTTACTGTCAAATTTGACTATCTTAGAGAAATTTGTACTATTGGTATCTTCAGAGACGTAATCATAGAAGAATAATTCATGAACTGATGCTTCATTTAGTAATTCTATATTAAGTGATAAATCAGTTGTAACAGTTGTCATTCCAACTGATGGAATGAGCACATTACTTATTTCATATTCTGAGAAGTTTTTATATCCAGAAACGTGTGCAAGACTGTTTACGGGTTCACTCCATATTTCATATGGAATTGGTCCTCTTATTGAATATGAGAATCTTTGATAATAATCATTATCATGCAATCTTTGTTGATTGTCGTTCAGTTTTCCAGTGTCATTACTCCAAGTCTTAGTATCTTCAAATGAACTGGATACTTTAAGATCAAAATTATATTCTACTAGAGATGTTATTGTTGATTTGAAGTTACTAGAACTGCCAACAAGAGTATCATCTCTTTTAAACTCACCATTAATGTTAATTAATTTTAAAGTATCATTGGAACTATCAAACTCTACTACGGTTCCAGAAGAATCATTTTGATTAAGTACAGTTTCTCCTTTCTTGTAAATTCCTTTTTTAAATTCTGGTACAAGTGTTGGTAAGTCTCTTGTTTTGACGACTGTTCCAAAATTGTTTACTGAATCAAATACACCACCAGATTGAGCAAAACCAACTATGGAATACGTAATACTTTCGGCACCACTTATAGTGTTGATTCCAGTAATAGTAAAATTCTTATAATCATAGTCACTAGAATTATATCCATTACCAGTATTAGTAAGGATTGGTACATTTTCAACAAAAACATCATCTCCAACTTCAAATGGGAATGGATTCTGATTAGTAAATCCTCCTCTTGGTGCTTTGATTGAGAGTCTATTCTCAGTGTTTCCAATAGAAACTGCACTAGTTACACTAATACCGTTTGGATTATTGACTGCAATTACTCTTGAATCTTTATTCAGACCACTAGATCCAAAAATAACATCAACAGAAACAACAGCATTTCCTGAAAGTTTAACATCAAATGTAGCATCAGGGTGACCAGGTATTGTAACTGTAGGAGAAGTATTATAATTTTTACCCCCACTAGTAACCCCAACATTAGATATTAATAAATTATCTTCCAACGTCAGAAGAATCTGTGATTTTGCTTTTGGTGTTAAGGTTTTATCTTCTGGAATCTCAATTCCAGAGAATTTAATCTCTGTATCCAATATCGTTCCAATATTGTCGGATCTAACTGCAAACTCAGCACCATAACCGGTTGTTGTTCCAACCGAAGTAACCACCGGCAGACTCTTAATGTTTTTACCGTAATCGAAGATATCTAAGGAATGTATCCCACCAATAGCATTCGTTGAATTCGTGGAGTAAATTGCGGTTGTTAAACCAGATTGAATATATGACGAATTCTCCACTTTACCCTGGAGATTAACTGTAAATGTAGTTGATGCAGAACCAATAATATCATAAGAACCATTATATTGTGAATCTTGTACAATAATGCTAGATTCTCCAACAGTAAATGTATCTTTTGTCTTATGAGAATTTGCGCTAGATCCTTCTATTTTGTAATATAGAACTTTTGGAAGAGAACTTGCAACGGAAACATTAATAACTGCTGGTGTAGGAGTTGCACTGCCAGGGTCTCCTAATCTTTCTATGAGTTTAGACTCATATCTTGCCTTATAGTTTTTATCTGTATAGAACTTGACATCATAATTTGATAAAGTGGTGTCAGAAACAGCAATAGAAACTTTTGTTCCTTTCGTTGCAACAATTTTTGGATCTACTTTTGCGAGTTGGAATGATCCCGATCCTGCAACAGATGGGAAGTCAATGTGTTGTGCTGGATATGAAGTTGCTGATGAATAATTTTCAGCAAGTCTAATCTTATCATTTGAGTAATTGATTGCATAGTAAATATGACCCCTACTTTGTAGACTGCTTATCGGGTCACTTCCGGAAACATATGAAACTGCATCACCAGTATTAAAGTCATGATCTTCTATTGTTATCGCTGAAGTGACATCAGTTGATATTCCTGTGGTACTAACTCCAGTAACATCGATATTGATAGGATCTACAATGAGTCTCCTCATGTTTTCATTATATCTGAATACAACCTCATCAGTAACGCTAGGAGTTACATCTAATTTGATCTTATCTCCAGGAATCAATCCATGAGGTTTACCAGTTAAAATTGTGGCAACTCTTCGTTTTGAATTGGCAGTTATCTTATTAATTTTTTTAGTAAATTTGACATTATCTCCATCTGCTGCCACAAAGTGAAGATAATTTGTAGCAACTCCCACTCTTTCAGTGGAAACTCCCAAAAAGTCAGTTCCAAGTTTTACAGCAAAAAGATTGCTATATTGATGGATACCAAAAGATTCAAAATTAGATGGGTCGTTGGTTCCTATGCCAACTGCTCCCTGCAAATGAGAAGCAGTGATTGATCCGGCATATGAAACGTACTCTAACTCATCTCCAGATCTAAATCCATGATTTCTTATGTAAATCGCTCTTGGTGGAATAGATTTTGTTATATTAAAACTTCCTGCAGTTCCAACTATAACAGAACTATACTGTGATCCAACACCAACAGATGCCTCTGGATTAAAGTATTCAGTAGTACCAATTTCAAAGTTAGTATCGTTTAATTTTTTACTTACTTCAAAATTGAAAGAATATTCTTGTCTGTGAACATTGGCATTTACTAAATGTGAAGTTTCTACGCCATTTTCTTTCCTAGAAACTTTATAATTGCCATTGACTCCATCAATACCAATAATCTTCATATTTTCGGTGCCAATAACAAGTATATCATCAACAGCAAATTTACGTGTTCTTGGTGAATCAAATAAATTGAGTGCTGTGACAATTCCTGTTACAGAAGTAGAACCAATTGCAGTTGTAAGAACACTAGTTACTGAAGCAACTCCAACTTTATAGAAACCTTCAATATTTTTATATGTTCCAGTGGAAACACCTGTAATTTCAATTACATCTCCATTTGAATATGTGTGATCAGTTGTAGCAATTGCAGTTACCTTTCCATTCACAACAGAAAGAGTTAATCCGTTATTTTCAGTTTCAGTTGTGGTTATAGTCTCAATTTTTCTTCCTCTGACCTCTCTAATTTGTGCATTAATTTGATCGGACGTTAAAGCAAGTTTTTCTTTGACTTTATAATCATGCCCACGTTCAAGTATATCAATTCCCGTTATATTTGAACCAATTGTTGATTTGACGACAACATTTGGTGATGATTTAGCATATTCAGATAAGAATGGATAATCTCTAAAGTTATCATTGATGCCAAGATGAGTAACCATTCGGTTATACTCACCTGTGTTTATATTTTCGTCAGATTGGTTTACAAAATAATTGTAATTGAATGGATCAGTTAAATTATGATGTTTTTGGGTGATATATGGGAAAGATGGAATCTCACTAGACTGATCCATCGTAGAGAAGTACACATATCTTCCCTCTTTGAATTCTGGAGTTTGGCAGAATCTTCCATTATATTCATCAAGATCTCCACTACCCATATTGTAGACAAAATCTTGAACAAAGAATTCATTTGCTTTGGGTGGTCTGAGAGTTGAATCAGATATGGGATCTAACTTATAACTCGATTGCATCCTCTTAATAGAACCAGGATCTCCGAATGCATTCTCAGTTGAATAAGGTCCATAGATGGGATTACCATCGTATGCCCATCCGACTATGGGAGAATGTACGAGGTCGTTGGCATCGGTCTCTTCATCTAATGCATCATCAATATTTGCATTACCTGTAAATTGATTTCTATAGAATTTTCCTGCATAATATCCTACAAGTGCGACTTCACCATTAAATTTTGATGACTTTTGTCTAACATAATCTCTCGATTTGGATTTGTAGTTTGGATTTGATAGTATTGAATTATATCTTTGAACATCATTAACATACCATTTGTGAATATTTGGAATAAACTTAGCTCCATCACCAGTTGGTTCAATAACTATAGAAGTGTCTGAACCTTTATAATTTTTCCCTTTATTGATAATGATAACTCCTGTTATCTTACCGTCAGATATAGTTGCTTTTAATTCTGCAAAATTACCGCTTCCTTCAACTTTTAATATTGGTGGTGTTGTATATTCGGAACCAGCATTTAAGACATAGACAATTGCAATTTCACCATCACTGTTGATAAGTGGTTTTAGAACTGCATCTTTACCTGTAAGAAGTTTTGCACTCAATCCTTTATTATAATTAATTAAGTCACTACTTCCAAAGGAATTTCCACCATTTCTTATGAATATATCATCTATTCCACCAGTAATGAAAGATGTGGCAGTTGCGTTGTAGTATGATGGTATCGTAGATGTATTACCAATAGATGCAACTCCATCGATATTGATTGAGATTTCAGGATAACCAAAAGTATGAATTCCTGCACCAATACCTGATATATCAACATATATTTCTTTCTTATAATTTGTAGAAGAAACAGTTGTAGCAGTTCCAGCATGTGCAAGTTTAATTTTATCTTGGTCTAATACTTTTATCTTATAGACAGAGTTAGAATCCAACCCAGTGATAGTATTAGTTGTCTTATATGTAACTACTTCACCATTGGAGAATCCATGATTTTTTGCATAAATGTAATCTTGGTGAGTATTAATTCCCGTAAAAGTTTTAAACTCATCTTTAGTTAATTTTGGTGGATAATTCTGAGAATCAATTTCTACCCTTCTTGTAGATATTTTAGTTCCTCGTTCTACAATATCAATCCTATCGATTATTCGTCTAATCTTTTTAGATCTAAATGAATGGTCTTGTGTTCCAAAATTATTTAAATCAATTATTTTTGTTCCATTTACAGCATCATTTAATGTAGATGTCAATGAAAAGGAATCATCATTAACTTTATGAATAAAATAAGATGATCCTGATGAGAGTCTAGTTGTTTGAAAACCTACATTGGCACTTGAAATTCCTATAGGAGTTCCGCTAGCAATATATGTTACTTCTTCCCCATTTAAAAACTTGTGATTTGTTTGTAAAATTGTATTGTTGGGAAGAGATACAGCAAAATCATTAACTGATACAGTGTGCGTATAACCACGCATTTGTGCTTTAAGAACAGTTCCTGAGGAATTTCCTCCCTGAATTTTAACTGCAGGAGTTCCAACATAGTCAAATCCTTGTGAAATCAGGTCTACTGATTCAATATATCCAGAGGAATTAGCAAAAGCAATGAGTCCAGAACCACCATCTACAGAAAATTCTGGAATAGCATTGATATCATACCCACTTCCGGATGATATGACATTAATATTATCAATCTGACCATAACTATAACTGTCTTTTCCTATGGGAGAATAATATTCTATTCCATTCAATGCCATTCCAATTGGACCGGAAATTGGATGGTTTGATATCTGATCTTGTGGATTTTTTAAGAATCGTTTAAAATAATTCTGTGGTTTCAGAGATTTTTCTTCATCCAGTTCAAATGAATATAGATCAATGGGTGTAATTGTATGTGTAGAGACTCCTACCTTTTGGAATAGGACGTAAATATCTTTTTCTATCGCAGGGTGCGTTAATCCAAGTTTAATTGTATTTGAATTTACTACTTTTACAATATATGTGCCTGAAGAAACCACGCCACTAGTATCAGTTGTGTTATCCGCTGGATTATAATAAACTATCTCTCCATTTTCAAATCCATGATCATTAATTGTTATTTCACCTGTTCCAGTGGTATTAATACTGCCAGTTTCAATTCCTACTGATCTACTTGGTACTTGTATGTCTGGATATGATGGTAAACCAGAAGACATTACATAACAATTGCCATCATTATCTGTAAATGAGTTTTGGATGTTGTGAATTCCAGATTCAATACCCAAATCTGAAACTGAATACCCTATTCTCTTCCTGAGAACATAATTTAAACTTTCATCCAGTGATTCGGAAATGGGATCAATACGAACACTAGTTTCAGATGTAACAGCAGAAACGTTAACGTCCTCACTTACTACTTCACCAGTATCACGTAAAATATCTACCCGATCAAACTTATTAATGTAGTGTTTTGCCTTTGTAGTAAATGTTAATGCCCCTAAATCAAGAGATTCTACATCAAGATAAGAAACGTTATTATATAACCACTTATTAAACCTAACATCGTCATTATCATACTTTTCACCAAATGACTCTAAAGTAATTTGATCTCCTTCTTTAAAATATTTTGTAGAACTCTTACCTTCGATGCCAGAAATAGTTCCAACAACTCTCAGAGTCACTGGTTTATCCGTATCCCCATTTTCAAATCCATAAACGAATCTGATATCACTAATTTCGGTATCTGGTTGCAAAGGTAAACCAATACCATCACAATCTAAGAATTGATTGTAATTTTTACTCAGATATGTAACTTCATTGTACCTAATTCCATCATAATAATAAAAACTGCCCGCCTCTGGAAATCCCATTGTGGAATCTACAGTTACAACTGTAGATCCTGTTGATTCTTGTAATATTTTTGTCTTTTTGCTAATCTCAAAATTCATATTCGGAGCTGCTCCTACTCCGAATCTTGGGGATGGTTCTGGTGCAAAAGAAATTTTAAAGTATTTCTTTATTCCAAGAAAAACTTCGTCAACAGATGCGACTGCTCCACTTGCTGTTGGATTGTCTATGGAATCCTGTGATAATGTAGTTGATTCTAATTTTTTTGGGTTTCCAGTGATTGCTTCAACAATAATGTCATCGGTTTTTACCCATTCTGCAGACGAAGGTTGAACTGTATGGTCAAATGGTTTTATAATATCAACTTTTTTTGCATATAAAACATTAAACAGAATTTTTAATGCTGTTTCTGTTCCCTTTGAACTGAAAAAGTCTTTTGCTCTGGACAGAATGTTCTCGACTGAGACATTTTGGAACTGTCTCTCTTCAAAACCAGGAAGGAACTGATACTTATGCTTTCTATAGAACTCCTGGAGATATACGAAGTTTAAATTGGATACAAGAGTCCCTTTGGGGTGATCATCAAAATCAGTTTTACTGAATGTCAGGTATTCTTGATTACCAGATGTTTCAATAGAACTGACACCACTAAAACCACGAACACAACCAGTGAACGATGTTGCAGTTTTTCCAGTATATGTGATTATTTCATTTTCAATTCTCAATAAACCATACTGATTGGGAAACCCAATAGTAGTGTTCACATTAATGGTTTCATCTAAATGCAGAACCTGTTCCGTAAGGGCAATCGGAACAAAAGGTTGTCCAGTTGCTGGATTGATTGCCCCAATGAGCAATTCAGCAAAAGATTCTACATTTTTGAATGAAGAAAGATGGTCTACAAGATAAATTGATCCATAATCTCTTTCCTCAGAGACATAGTACTGTTTAAGGAATTCAACAAATAATTCATTTTCCGTTGTGATAAATTCTGGCAGCAGGTTGTCCAGAATATTACCAATTTTTACCTTTTTATCTGCCATTTCTTATCGTGTGAATTTTCTATAACTGGAGAAACTGGATGGTGGTATGTAGATAGTTCCAGACCTGTTAGATCCAGATGCCATAAGATCTTCTTTGAGAGTCAATACACTATTTCCTGTATTATCTAGTACAATGTACATATTCTCTTTTGCCAAAATATCATTAGACTCTGGAACAACTTCAATCTCAATTCTATTTAAAAGAGTTGTAGAAACGATATTTACGGGATAAAGAATAATCTCACCTTTATCGTAATGCACTCGACCTGCATTTTGATTAATATATTTGACAGTATTTCCTTCAAAAGTAAAGAATTTTATCGTTCCGAGTTCTGTCGAACCATCAACAGGCATATCAGTCATATACACATCACCATCTACACCTTCAATTCTGAATGCAGATGACCTAACATTGAATCCCTCTGTATCTGCATGAAATCTGTTACCATAACAAATCTCATAGTTGGCAAGTTGATTATACAATGGAGTCATATTTCTCCTCATAATCAAGTTTGTGATGTTTGAGGTGATTCCTGTGTCTACTTTATCAATAATATTCAGTAACTTACTATACTTAACTCTTCCACCAAAGGAATTAATATCTGAAGATCTTGAATAGGATGCTAATGCAGATGTAATTCTCGATTGCAAGTCAGTTTTGTTTGGTACGAAACTTGGATCGTATGAAACTGTTGAATCATACTCAACATACAGATAATGTAGATCTATGAGTTCTTGTTTAATACCAGCAACTGTATATTTTTTTAAATCTCTCTTAATTTCATTTTTTGTTACAGTCGAGATAACTTCACCATTCTTTGGTTTGACTGTAATGAATACTTTTCCATATTGTGGAGGATCAAGTTCTTCACCACCATATGCAGTGACTGATTCTACGTTTGAATAAAGAAACGGAATCAAAGAAGTATAGTCATTCGCTGTGACTGCTCTGTACTGGGACGAGTAGACCCTAGGAGCAAGATATTTGATGCTATCTATAGGTTCTATCTCATCTCCATTGGCCGCTGCTTGTACGGTCGTTAGAGGAGATACTCCAGAAGTGATAGTTTTCTCTGCAGTACCCTGACTATACTTCAAATGTCCGGCAAAATTGAAATTTGTCGATCCATTTGCCGCTCTTCCAGCTGTTACAATGTAAGTGATGTTAAGAGTTGATCCATTTTCTGGTTTTTTACCTAAAATTCCGTCACCAAACAGAATTTGATACTTTTCATCTTCAACTTCTTGTGTAAGGAACAATCTAGACTTAGAATCAACGTCAAATATGTTCGCATATGGAATAAAGTTCTCAATACCTGATCCAATAGTCTCTACACGGATCGTTGAGGTGTCAATATTTTGATTTGGTAGGATATATTTCGGTGCAACCTGAGAATCATCGATTGTGAACGACTTTCTGAGTAAATTTCCTTCAAAAATTTCAATATTTGTAAAAGCAGCAATGCCACTACTGTTTGGAGTGACTGTAATGTCCTCTGGAATGGAGAAAATATAGTTTCCGTTCTGTACTGTACCTAATGCAACGACTCCTGCCTTTAATTTGACCGTTCTTGCACTTACTGAACTTACATCTACGGTAAAACTTATCCTCGCAGAAGCAGATTTTCTGGATCTTGGCACATATCCAATGTTTCTCGCCAAAGAAACCACATTTTCACGTAAAGTTGCACTGTCAATGAATGACTCATTGACTGCCATGTTAGTATTATAGGCAGTAATGTAAGAATTATATGCTAAAGTATCAATTAAAACCGAAAAGTTGGAACCTTCAAAGTCAAAATCAGTAAAATTTGAGTTTGCCCGCAGATATTCCTTTATCTGAACACGCAAATCCTGAAAATCTAGGTTTGTAAACTGATTAAATGACATTATACTCTAGTGGGTTGTAATAGAAACTCAATACGTTGAGTTGGAAGTGGCAAACCAACAATATCATACTCAATTTGAACGAAAACACCGTTACTATCAACTTGTCCCTGAGCAAAAACTCTTGTTACTTTAACTCTAGGTTCAAAATTTCTCAGTAAAACTTCAATTTCATCTTCTAAAAACTCAAAAGACTCTTCATTTATCAATTCAAATAAGGTAGTTCCTAAAGTTGTACCTAATAATGAATTAAAAAATCTCTCATTAATTTTAGTTCTAACTAAATTAATAACAGATTTCTTAATTGCGTCTTCGTTTCGGATTACAGTGATGTCATTTGTCACAGGATGTCTCGTAAAAGACAAACTTATATCTTTAAAACCTCTAGAAATCGGTTCAGCCATCCAACCTTGATATACTGTAGTATATCTATAATAGTTTTTAGTATTTATTGAGGTTTAGTATCGTTCTGGTATATCCTTATAGTCCTCCGGATTGAAAATTTCCTGTTCATTTAAATCCTTTTTCTTCTTTGCTTGGTTATACATCACCTCATTGAGTTCTAATTCTTCTGGATCCCGTCCTCCGGCAGAACCTTTCCAATAATCTGTGATCAGACTTGTTGTTCCCCACATTTCTCTCATGTAATTTGTGTCCCTATCAACATGATACTTCGCCATTTTTCTCCTTTCGGGTTGAATCAGAACTTTTTGAGGGGTTTCCATCCCTTTGGTTATTTATTTTTTGCCATTGATCGTTCGCTAGATGATCTAGGAAATCATGACTTGGTGATTTTTTCATTCTGGTTGTGCCTCAATGTGATGTGAGTACTGATCATCAATATCAGCAACGACTTCTTGTGGATATTCTTCTCGTTCTTCAGGTGTTGTCCAGAAATAATCATCGCAATCACCTAAACGACCCCAAGAAACACCATTCTCTACCTGATAGGAATCAGTAGAAACTTTAAAATCTGGTGTCTTGGGGTCTTGAGGAGTTAATGAGATGTCATAGATACGACACCTATTGTTTGGATACAGTGCGTACTGACCATTTTTGAGTTCAATCAGATTAAATGACTTATGTTCACTTGGAGTCTCACTGGTTGAATAGTCAATCACGTCTGGATCACCATGATAATTATCTAATGTACAGATATATTCACCTTTCATTGTACCAAAGTGTCGAGTGCGAATCTCCCACTCCATTGACGCTACATGCTGCTTACACAGTGTCGTGACATCAACGTCCATACAATTCCAGAACTGCAGGTTGGGGAGGTCTAGATCGGGGTCTGGTGTCTTTGGTTCTGATACAAAGGCGGAAATCGGCAACTTATCAAACATTGCCGCATAATCTGGTAGATAAGTTTCAAAATAAAAGGCACGTCCAGGAAGACTTTTAGCAGCAATCCAAATGCCTTTGACAAATTCACCATGTCCATACTGATGATCACAAAGATATTCTTTACGAACCCAAGTATGAACTGCTGGTAAATTGGTAATCAGTCTTGACATACAAAAGTTTACACAACTCTTGTTATCTATTCAACTTTTACCTTGTCCACGATAACGTTTTCGTGCATTATTACTTGAAGTTGCAGCATACTTTGTATGTTGTCCTGCACCTTGTCGAGTCTTCTTTGGACGAGACTCGATCATATTATCGCCAGTGAGAGACTTCTTGAGTTTTGCCATAATTTTAAAAGAACGGGTTTTTAGGGTTTTTTTCCACGCGGCGGCCATAAATCTCAGACCACCACAACATCATAACATATCCGGCCATCATCAGATAATCCGAGTCTTCTCATGACCCACACGAATCTGTGGATCACACCAAATCTCATATCCTTTCTCAATCGCATCGAGACAGAACGAAACATCCTCACCACACATATCTTGCACTTCCCCGGATTCAAATACCTGCATCTTCGGGGCAAACCAGGGATAAGGTAGACTCTCAAATACTCCCTTCTTAATCAGCAACCATCCGAATCCTGTATAATCAACGGTGAATGGCTTTCGACGCTTGCTCATTGACTCCAATGTCTCATGATTCATTACACCACCATTGGAACGGAAATCGCCTTCATCTAACCAATGAGCGACACTTGTCGTTCGACCATCCTCAGTACAATACCATCCTGCTGCAATATCCTTGTCCATTGCAACCAAACGATAGAATCCCTCAAGATTAAAAACAATATCACTATCAATCCATAACTGATAATCATACTCTAATTTACCATCCCAAGGTTTCTGATTTGGTCCACGAAGAACATTCGCACCAAGACACTTACATCGTGCGAAGTTCACCATCGAACTATAGTCTTGTGAAATCTGAATACTTGCACCATTCTGTACTAAGTCAAAACAAAGTTGTACAAAGTTCTTCAAATATGTGTAAGATACTCCTCGTCCAGGTAGACAAAATACAATTGCCTTCCCTCTGATCATCTCTTTCGCTGCAGCAAGATCAAATTCACCTTCTTTCTTCTTTACCGGTGTTGCTGCTTTTACTGTGAATCCTTTAGCCATAAAAATGAAACGGTTACATTACTATTATACCACTGACACTCAAATCATGCAACTGGTACAAATCTATGTATTCATCAGAATCCTTTACTCGGTAAAACATTCATCGTAACCTTGATCCCCTGCTCAATATCCTTTAACGTCGTACTCCCCTGCATATACAAATATCCCTTCACCATCTCTGTATGTTTCCTCAGAGCATCCTCCGGAATTTTCTCTAATACTGTAATACCATTATAGGCAATGTTATAGGTATTCATCAGAATCCTTTACTCCGTAAAACATTCATCTTCTACTTTCTCCAAAATGTCTTTGATGTCATCTCTCATTCTATCATCTAATACCAATCTATCGTCATTCTCTAAACGAAATTCAATCGTTTCGATCAGAATCTCCTTCTCGTAATTATCAAGAACAACTTTCATCACATTTCTAACTCTCTTTGTTCTTATATAGTGCTTTGGGTTTTTCAGAATCCTTTACTCCCAACACTGAATCGATCGACGACTTGGTTTCGCCACCTTATGAGTCTTTTTTAGTGGGGCGAAATTTTTTCTCTATGAGGGGTTTGGAGTCCCTTTTTGGCCCTCAGAAAAATTTTTGGAGGTTGATATCTCTCTCGCTCTTTTGGTTCGTTGTAGGTTAGGTTCCCGATGCGTTTTTAACCCGCTAAGGGGGGATAAAACAAACACAACAAACGCAAAATAACTGCTATCACAGTGTTCCGAAATGTCAACATTTCTGTAACATCACTTAACTGTCTCATGAGACCCACTGCGCCGCAAGGGGTTCAGCGATCTTAAGGTTTTCTTAGTTAGTTACACCTTGACACTGTGTTTTCCGTTGCTAGACTATAGACAATCGGCAAAGATACGCCACTAAGTAACACATAAGGGCAAAGATACGAAACTCGATAACATTTAAGACCCCTAATCATCATCAAGAAAAAAGATTTAAGGTTTGAAGAAAAAAGATAAAAAAATGATTTTTCACATTTTGGGGAGTGAGATTCTCCCCCCTATGTGATAACGAAGTGGACGAACTCAAACGCCATGGATACGCTTCCAAGTGTTCCAGGTGATAGACTGAATCTGATAAGGTTTCAGGGTTAAGTTATAACGAGCGTTGATAATGTATGACGCTTGGATGTAATCGTTAGTGATAGTTTGGTAGAGTTTCTTACCAATGT
>MDSV01047234.1_pt1 | contig 21509 bp, 20 predicted proteins | sample 810851 | NCBI WGS metagenome assembly MDSV01 (sample SAMN05326640, study PRJNA326480) | marine metagenome | isolation source: seawater | place: Atlantic Ocean: North East | collected 2012 | reverse complement strand
TATTTTTGGCTTTAAATTTAAAGGTTTTTTTGAACTCCAAGAAACTTTAGGTATTTTTTTTATAGTTAAAAACATTTTTTTTAACTATTATTTATACTTTCTTAAATTAAAATCCAATAAAATGAAAAAATATTTTTTAATAATTATTTTACTTTTACTTAATTCAAAAGCCTTTCCTCATGCTGATCACTATAAAGGATTAAAAAAAATTGAATTAGATGTTATTCGAAATGGAGAAATTATAGGTTACAGTAAATATTTTTTTGAAAATAATGATAAAAAAATGATCGTAAAAAATTATACTAAATTTAAAGTTAAATTATTAGGATTGACCATTTTTTCTATTTCTAGTGAAGCTATTGAAGAATATGAAAATAATAAATTAATTTCTTTTAAATCTCGTACATTTCAAAATGAAAAAGAAAAATATGTAAATTTAATTCTTAATAAATCATCAAAAAAATTTATAGTAGATGGATCATCATACAAAGGTGAAGCAAGTTTAGATTGTATTATTGGAAACTGGTGGAATCATAAAATTTTAACTGCAAGCAAACAAATAAGCCCTCTTTCTGGAAGTATAAAAGAGCAAATCGTTACTTTTGTTGGAAATGAAAAAATTATAATCAATAATAAAGAAATTCAAGCTGATCATTTCAAACTTAAATCAAAAAATGAAAACTTACCCGAAGAAAAAAGATTAGATTTTGATATATGGTATAATCCAAAAAATAATTTAATTTTAAAAGTTTCATATTCAAAAATGGGCGACTGGGAGTATAAAATAAAAAAATATCAAATAAATTAAATTAATATTTTATTGGCCTAATATTTTTATAAGTACTTGATTCATGAGGGACATAAATACAATAAAAGATGTAAAGAAAATAAAATACATAAATGTAACAGCCTTATTTCTTTTTCTACGAAGTAAGACAAATTTTTTATCATCGGAAATAGTTATATCCCTTTTTCCTATAACTTTGTAATCATAGCTATATCTCCAGATTGAAATTCCAAATCTTTTATCTAATTGATTATAGTATTTTATCCAAGCCACTACCCACTTATAAATTCCAAACAAAATTGATAAAACTATAATTGTTGTTAACATAAAAGAATTAAATTATATTTATAATCAGATATATGTCTATATGGGGAAGCTTAATTGGTGGAATGATAGGTTTGTCTCTTGGGGGACCTTTTGGTATGTTATTGGGTTCTTTGATAGGAGGTAAAATTTCTAGAGCAAGATCATCTAGAACTAATTTTGGTTCATTTGCACAGCCTCAACAAATTTTTGCTTTATCACTAATAGTATTATCAGCTAAATTAAGTAAAGTAGATGGTCAAGTAAGCAAAGAAGAATTGGTAGCTGTAAAAGATAAATTAAAAATTCCAGAAAATGAATTAGATCAGGTTGGAAAAATATTTAATAAAGCAAAGGAAGAAAGCGCTGGTTATGAACCATATGCAAAGCAAATTGCACAAATCTACAGAGAAAATATTAATGTATTAGAAGAAGTTGTAAATATACTTTTTTACATCGCTGAAGCAGATGGAAATGTAAGTAAGTCTGAGTCTGAAATGATTGAACAAATTGCTCAAATATTTGGATTAACTGAAATACAATTTAATAGCATCAAAGAAAGTAGAAAATCTTCTGACAAGCTTAATCCTTATATTGTTTTAGAAAGTAATCCTGATGACAAAATTGAAGTTATAAGAAAAAGATACATAAAATTAAGTAAAGAACATCACCCCGACCTACTGATTAGTAAGGGTGTTCCTCAAGAAGTTATAGAAGAAAGTAAAGCTAAAATGAGAGCAATTAACTCTGCTTGGAATCAAGTTCAAAAGTTACAGTCAAATTAAAATTGCTCGGACTCTGTTGATCCTTTCATTGCAGTAGTCGAACTTTTGCCAGAGCTAATAGTATTTGAAACAGCATCAAAATATGAAGTTCCTACTTCTCTTTGATGTTTTACGCTAGTATAACCATCTTTTTCTCTTGAAAATTCATGTTGTTGAATTTTAGAATATGCTGTCATTCCTTCGGTTTTATATTTTTCTGCCAATTCAAATATAGCAATATTCTGAGTATGAAATCCTGCTAAAGTTATAAATTGAAATTTATACCCCATTTCTCCAATTTTCTTTTGAAAAGATGCTATCTCTTCATCTGATAAATGTTTTTTCCAATTAAAAGAAGGAGAACAATTATAAGCTAATAGCTTACCTGGAAACTTTTGATGTACTGCATCTGCAAATTTTTTTGCTTCTTCTAAATTAGGAGTTGCGGTCTCACACCAAATTAAATCAGCATATGGCGCATATGCAAGACCCCTGGATATTGCTTGATCAATTCCATCTTTAACGTAGAAAAAACCTTCTGGTGACCTTTCTCCTGTTAAAAAAGGCTTGTCGTTTTCATCAAAATCATTTGTAATTAACTTAGCAGCATTAGCATCTGTTCTTGCAAGAATTATTAGAGGAACGTCAGCTATATCAGCAGCTAATCTTGCTGCTTTAAGGTTTCTAACCATTGTTCCTGTTGGCACTAAAACTTTGCCACCCATATGACCACATTTTTTTTCACTGGCAAGCTGATCTTCAAAATGTACACCTGCAGCGCCAGCCTTTATAAATTTTTTTGATAATTCAAATACATTTAATGGTCCGCCGAAACCAGCTTCACCATCAGCAATAATAGGAAGCATATAATCTACTCTTTTATTTTTTTCCATATCTCCATCTATTATTTCCATATGTTGAATTTGATCTGCTCTAGTCAAAGAATTATTCATTGATTCAACTAATTTTGGAGCACTATCGTAAGGATATAATGATTGGTCTGGATACATTTCGCCTGCACTATTTGCATCTGCCGCCACTTGCCAACCGCTAAGATATATTGCTTTTAAACCAGCTTTAGCATGTTGAACAGCATGATTTCCTGAAAGAGAGCCGAGCGTATTAATATACGGTTCTGTGTTTAATAATTTCCATAGTTTTTGAGACTGTTGCTTACACATTGAATACTCAATTTTGATAGATCCTCTTAATCTTTCAACTTCTTCAGGAGTGTAATCTCTTTTGATACCTGCAAATCTTTTTAAATCATACGACACATTCTCAGCTGACATACTAATATCCCTTTTTGGTTATTGTTTCTTGAATTATAAGCTTAGTTCTGAACTAGTTGTTTTGTGAAAATTCTTCTGTAAACTCGTTCATTCCACTTGATCCCCAATCACAATGATCATCTCTTAAGTAAACTCCTCTTGATTGATGCTCAGATTGCTCTTGTTGACTAGTTATTTGTAGGCTATTTTCAGTAATTTTAATTTTGTTTTTCTCCATGATGTAAATTTTATAATTTACATAATTTACAAAATCTACTTAAATATCTATTTTACTTGTAAATTCAATAAATTTATTGTAAATATTTATTTACAAAATTTACAAATAGTAAAATGAGTAAATTAGATAGCAAAATAGGACCAAAAATTAAAGCATTTAGAAGACAAATAGGGATGCAAGCAAATAAGCTTGCTGGGGAACTTTCTATATCTCCAAGTTATTTAAATTTAATTGAAAAAGGACAAAGAAAAATAGATGGAGATTTGTTATTAAAAGTATGCGAAAAATTAAGAATAGAGCTTTCTGATTTAACAAGTAAAACAGATTTAAATCTTGAAAATAATATTTCTGAATTGTTGAGCGATGAATTATTTGAAGATTTGGATATTCTTGGCCCCGAAGTAAAAGATTTAGTTAATACAAATCCGAAAATTGCAAAAGCTTTGATAAAATTAGGTGATAATTTTAAACAAAAAGATCATGAAATTGTTAATAAACTCGAAAATATATCTGGAAAAATAATTGACAGTAGAAAAGCAGCTTTTCCTGGGGAAGTTATTTCTGATTTTCTTCAAGAAAATAAAAACTTTTTTCCTAAATTAGAAAACTTCGCAAATACTATTTTTGAAAAAGTTAAACAAAACAACAGAACAAGATATATTGCTCTTTGTGATTTTTTAAAAAGTGAATATGGCATAACTGTAAAAGATGTTATTCCTGAAGAAGGAAAACCTTTTTCAAAAATATACAAAACAAAACAAAAAGAATTATTTCTTTCAGATTATCTCTCTTTGGAAACTAAAAAATTACATGCTGCAGCACAAATTTCACAAGAAGGTGCTTCGAAAGAAATAGATGAATATTTATTAACTTTTAATTTTCCTTCAGAAGAAGCAAAAAAATTAACAAGAGTGGCATTATTGAATTATTGTGGGGCGGCAATTTTAATGCCATACAAACTTTTTCATAAGGAATGTAAAGTATTGAAGTATGATTTAGAGCTTTTACAAAATACATTTGCTACATCATTTGAACAAGTTGCACATAGAGTAACTTGTCTTCAGGATCCTGATATGCCTGGTATACCTTTTCACTTCTTAAGAGTAGATGTTGCAGGTAATATTTCTAAAAGATTTTCATTATCAGGAATTGAGATACCACGTTATGGAGGAGCGTGCCCAAGATGGAATGTTTATTCAGCATTTTCAAGGCCCGGAGTAATTCAAGCTGCAGTAAGTAAAATGACTAATGGTGAAAAATATGTATGCATAGCAAGAACAGTGGAAAAAGGAGTCGGAAGATATGGTCAAAAAAAAAGCATGTTATCAATTGGCTTAGGATGTGAAGCTAAATATGCAAAAGATTTTGTCTATACTGAAAATTTAGATTTAAATGATAAAAAATCTGAATTGCCTATAGGTGTATCTTGTAGAACTTGTGATAGATTGGATTGTTCTCAAAGAGCATTTCCTCCACTACACAAAAAATTTGATATTGATATAAATTCGAGAGGTGTATCTGTTTATGTTAGTGAATAAAAAGCTAAATTTTAAATGAAATTTTATGCTTTTTGATTTCTTTTTCTTGAAATAAGTTGAGTTAAAGCATCAACCATCATATCCGAAGCTTTAAATATTTCACTTGGCTTGAACTCATGAGATAAGCTTTTTTCATCATTTGACTTATCTTCAATAATTATTCCTTCATCTGGAGAATTATTTTTTATATAAATTAATATTAACCATTCTTCATCGAAAGATTCGTCCCATTTAATAAAAATTTCTCCTGTTTCAAATCTTCTATCAATACATTTTAGTATAGACATATGTCTTGTAATATATCTTTTATTCAATTGAAAAACTAAGCTGTTAGCGCTCCTATAAAAACTTTCTAAAGCAAGTTCTATTTTTTGTCTTGCTAAATAGTATTCTCTTTCTTTTTGTAAAAGAGTTTCTCTATTGTCGCCTTGTATTATTTTAACTCCAAGAGCCTCTACTCTTTCTTTAATTTTTTGATCTCGTATTAATCTGTATTTATTTTTTAATTTTTCTATTCTTTCTTGAAGTCCAGAATAGTCTTCCCTTTTTTCTTTTAAGGATATTTTTTCTAGTTTTTCTAATTCTTTAACCTCTCTAACTCTAAATTTTTCAATTTGTTTGTCTAACTTGAGCTCTTCTAAAAATCTTCTTTGCCGTTCTGTCTGTTCTTTTCTTAGAATTGCCTGCTCTTTTCTTAAAAATAATTTAATATCTCTGTTTCGTTCTCTTTCTATTTTCTCTTCTTCTTTTATTTGTTTTACCTTTATTTTAAATTGTAATTTCTGCTCTTCTTTCTTTTGATTCTCTATTTGTAATTTTTCTTTTTCTGCATTTTCAATTGCTTCTAATTTTAATCTTCTTTTTTCCTCAGATCTTAATGATTTAAATTCTTGTATTTTTTCTTCAATTTTTAAAAAAAATTTTCCAATAAATCTGTCTATTGCAAAAAAATCGATTTTAAATTTAAAACTAAAATTTGATTTAAAACTTTCTTCGAGTCTTACAGATTTAGAAATAAAACTAGTTGATTTTTTTTTTATCGATTTCTTAAAAAATTTTTGTTTTGGTTTTCTTTTAGATTTAATATTTGTTTTACTATTCTTTTTTATTTTTTTTTTATTTTTTTTATATTTTCTTAAAATAGAAATTTTTTTTTTTTTTTTATTTGTTTTTTTTCTTTTTTTTTTCATTGATGCTGTTTATCGATTTATCAGTAATATATTAATAAATATAGTCTCTAGTAATTGGTGCAGTTTCATTATCCTTTGTCAATTGTAACTGAAATACAACCTGATCGCCCCATTTGAATACCATTTCACAACTTGTAAGATAAAATTCCCACATTCTATAAAACTTTTCGTCAAACGTATCCAAAACTAAATGTTTTTTTGATAAAAATCTTTCTTTCCAATGCTTTAGTGTATGTGAATAATGCATTCTTAATACTTCTATATCTGATATAATTAATCCAGAGTCTTCGATAGGTCTAGCTATTTGGCTCAAACTTGGCGTATATCCTCCAGGAAAAATATATTTGGTAATCCATGGATGAGGATGTCTTGGTGGATTACTTGAGCCAATAGTGTGAATTAATGCTAACCCTTTATCTTTTAAAAGTTTTGATACAATTTTAAAATAACTTTTATAAAATTTTCTCCCCACATGCTCAAACATTCCAACACTTACTATTCTATCAAAAGTTTCATCAATTTCTCTGTAATCCATAAGTTTAAATTCAACTTGGTTTCCCAAATTTAATTCTTTCACCTTATTATTGCAATATTCCAACTGATTTTTTGAAAGAGTAATTCCAGTTACTGATGCTTTGGTCTTTTGAGCTAAATTAATCGCTAAAGTTCCCCATCCAGAGCCTATATCTAAAACTTTTTGATTTGCTTTTATATTAAGTTTTTTAATTATGTGATTAACTTTATTTTCCTGCGCTTCTTCCAATGATTCATCTGTGTTTTTAAAATAGGCACATGAATATTGTCTACTAGAATCTAAAAATAAGTCATAAAGTTTTTCGGAAATATCATAATGATGACTAACATTTTTTTTTGAAACAAAACCTTTATTAAAGTTTGTAAGATATCTATAGGTCCCTTTTAATTTATTAAATATTTTTCCATAAATATTTATGTTATCCCTACCAATATTTTTTAAAGCTAATTCTAAAAATTCAGTTAGTGTTCCATTTTCAATTATCAATGATCCTTTCGTGTATGCATCACCAAAATAAAAATCTGGGTTCAAAACTAACTTGTAGTTTAAACTTTTATCGAGCAATTTTATTATTATTGGATTTTCTTTAATAGGTTTTCCTATTACAAATTTTTTAGAATTAGAATCAATTAATATAAATCCATCATTTTTGAATAGATTGTTAAGAAATTTTATCAAATACATATTATGCGGCTTTTAAATTTTTAATATCAAAGTCTAATTTCTTTAAGTTTGAAATAAGTTCTTTTTTATCAATTTCTGATAGAAGTTTTAATGGAGGCAAAACATTTTTATATATTTTATTTTTTTCTGACATAAAAGAATGTAGACCAGAAATTAAATTATATTTTTCAAAAACTAACCTTACATCACATAATTTTTTATTTACATGCTGTGGAGACTTATTAACAAAATTATCATATACCTCTCTAGCTAAAGCAGATGTAACATTTGTTGTAGCAGTTATTATACCTGAGCAACCTAATTCTAACCCTTTCAATAACTTAGTCTCGGAACCAGGCATTACTGAAAAATTTTTAATTTTTAAATTTTCATAAAGATTATAAGAGCTGTCTTTAACACCCACAATCTGTTTTGGAAATTTTGCGGCTAATTTTTCAACACAATCAATGCTAAATTTATAACCACAAAGTTTTTCAAAATTATATAAAATTATATTACATTCACCAATTTCATATATAATTTTTGAATAAAAATTTATCACCTCTTCATCTCCATAATTGTAATAAGCTGGAGGCATAATTAAAAATTTATTAAAGTTTAATGTTTTAGATATTTTCATTAAATTAATCGTGTCAGACATAGAATTTAGTCCAGTTCCAATAATAAAATTTTTTTTGTATTTACTATTAGGCAAATGATTGATTAGCTGAATTTTTTCACTTACAGATATTAGCTGTGATTGACCAGTACTTCCAAAAAAAACTACTCCGTGACAACCATTATCAATTAGAGCTTCTGCATGAAAAATGGTCTTTTTATAATCAAGTGCTAAAGATTCGTTAAGCAAAGATAATGAGGCTGCATATATTCCGTTTATCATAATTGTTAATTCTTAATATAAATATAGATTAAATTAATAAAAAAATTAATAGTAAATTTTAAATATGAATGTAGGAATTTTTTTAAATTATGTAGGATTAGGTTCTAATTTATTACATTTAAGTTACTGCCATGAAATATCTAAAAAATATGGTCCAGTAACAATTATAACATTGTGTAAAAATCTTGATCAAGCACTTGAGGATGATCCAAATATTAAAAAAGTTGTTTTAATTAAAAAAAATAAAAAAATAACTGATATTCCAAATTTATCAAAAAATTTAAAAAAATTATTATTAAATAAAATATTTATTTTTTATCCGAGTCCAAGACTATTTTTAGCTGCAAAATTAGCTGGTATAAAAGAAATATATAATTATCCTTTGTTTAAAAAAAAAAAGTTACATTTAATTAATGCAGCAAAAAAATTTACTTGTGAAAGTTTAAATTTAAATTTTTGTCCTACAGAAACAAATTTTTTTGTTAGTAATGAAAAAATTAATAATGCTAAAAAATATTTTAATATAGATAAATACAATATTGTAATTGGTGCTGGGTCTTCTGGTCCAGATACAAGATGGGGAGAAAAAAATTTTATAGATTTAATTAATAAATTAAACGAAACTGGTAATTATTTTTTTTATATACAATGTGGCCCTGAACAAAATGAAATATCAAAAAATATAATTACTAAAATTAAAAAAAAAAATTGTATGGATTTAAGCTCAATGAGTATTAGAGAAATAATACCAATTTTATATTTATGTGATATGTATGTTGGTAACGACTCATTTTCACATCACATTACTTCTCAGTCAAAAAAACCATCAATTGTCATGCTTTTAAATTCTCCAAAGGCATACACTGATTATAGCATAAATCATCATAGAATAATTCCAGACAATGCAAAAATAGAAGATTTGGATCACTCATCTAAATATAGTGCTGAGTCAATAAATGTAGAAAAAGTTTTTAATAAAATTATTGAAATAAAGAATTAAGAAAACTCTTTAATAATTTGATCTTTGGCTTCATTAACAATTGATGCCAATTTGTTTAAATCTGGGCTTATATCTGGGTGTATTTTCTTCATAATTTTTTTGTATGATTTTAAAACTTCTTCTTTTGTATATTTTTTATTTGGATCCAAATTTAGTATTTTATAAGCTTCATCAGTTGACATAGTTTTTTTGTTAATATTTTGATTAATGTCATTAAAATTAAACCTTCCAGAATTTTTTAAGACTCTAAATAATCCCCAAAGTCTTAATATTTGAAATAAAGATATTCCTGCTTTTGTTTTAATTAAAGGTAAGATAGCTAAAACAAATGGCAAAGAAAAAACATACCTTCCAGCATAAGCCATAATTAGTGCTAAAAAGATAGAAATTACGACAATCATTAACCTAACAATTTTAGAAATTTTTTTACTAGAACTTTTCGCAAACAAGTTTAGAAAAATATAAAAAATTACAAAAATAATAACTGTTACAAAAAAAATATTCATATATTAAATTATAAGCAAATGAAAATACCACAACTTCAAAAAAAACTAGAGGTAAAATCTTGTCACAATAAGACATGGGAAGATAATTATAGCTGGATACACCAAAAAAATATTCTAGATGTATTAAAAGATAATTCAAAGCTTTTGCCAGAAGTAAGAGAATATTTAGAAAAAGAAAATGAATATTTTGAATATAACATGAAAGATGCCAAAAAAATTCAAAAAATAATTTTTCACGAGATAAAGGGAAGAATTAAATTAGAAGATGAATCTCTGCCATTTAAAGATAAAAAATTTGAATATTGGACAAAAACTACAACGAAAGGAAATTACTCCATAAAGTTAAGAAAAAAAATTGGAACAAATGATATTGAGGAAATATGGAACGGAGATGCAGAAAAAGAAAAGTTTAAAACAGAATATTTTGGACTAGGAGATCTAGAAGTAAGCGAAAACGACAAATATCTTGGTTATTCATTAGATTTGAAAGGATCAGAATATTACACAATATATGTACGTGACATTGAAACCAAAAAATTAGTTACAGAAAAAATAGAAGAAACAAGTGGTAATATTAATTTTAGTTTAGATAATAAATACATTTTTTATTCGAAATTAGATGAATATCATAGACCAAGAAAGATATTTAGACATAAAATAGGATCTGCAGTTAAAGAAGATCAGCTAATTTTTGAAGAAAAAAGTGAAGCATTCACAGTTAGCATAGGACAAAGCTCAGATGAAAAATATTTTTTTATCACAACATCAGACCATAATACTTCTGAGCAATACTATTTTGATGTAAATGAAGAAATACCAAAACCAAAAATAGTCAAAAAGAGAAAAAAAGGAATAATTTATTCAATAAACTCTTGGGATGGTTTTTTTTATAAACACTCAAATGAAAATGCCGAAGATTTTAAAATAGAACGTTGCGAAAATTTAGCAGAACAAAATTGGAAAATTTTTATTCCTGCTAAAAATGAAGTTTTGATAGGTGGATTAATTTTCTTAAAAGATTGGATCATTAGATCAGAGATTTCTGATGCTATTGGTAAGTTAATTTTGAGAAATCCAAAAACAAATCATGAGGAAGAGATAATTTTTTCTGACGAAAAAGTAATCGTGCCAACTGTTTCTTTAATTCAAAAAGACAAAGATACAAGTTATGTATATCTTTCTTATTCTTCACCTAAAACACCTGGAAGAACTTATTTATATAATTTAAAAACTAAGGATAGAAAACTTGTTAAAGAACAAGAAATTCCATCAGGTCATAATCCTGAGGATTATATAGTTGAAAGATTAGAGTGTCCTTCTTACGATGGAAGAATGGTTCCGATAACAATTACAAGACACAAAAATACAAAAATAGATGGTTCGGCAAACTTGCTGTTATATGGCTATGGATCTTATGGAAACTCTATGTCTCCTGGATTTTCATCTACCATATTAAGCTTAATCGATAGAAATATTATATGGGTTACAGCTCATATTAGAGGTGGATTGGAAAGAGGAATGAAATGGTGGAAAGAAGGAAAGTTACTAAATAAGAAAAATACTTTTGAAGATTATATTGCAGTTGGAAAATATCTAATAAAAAAAAAATATACATCTTTAGGAAAAATAGTGGGAATGGGTGGTTCTGCAGGCGGTTTATTAATGGGAGCCGTTGTAAACAAATTTCCAGAATTATTTTTAGGAATAGTCATGGCAGTTCCTTTTGTAGACTCTTTGACAACAAATCTAGACCATTCTTTGCCCTTAACGGTAGGAGAATTTGATGAATTTGGAAATGCAAAAGAAAAAAAAGAACATTTTGATTACATTTATTCATATGCACCTTACAATAATATAAAAAAAATGGACTACCCAAACATGTTAATTACAACTAGTTTAAGTGATAATAGAGTTTTATTTGATGAACCAACAAAATTTACTGCAAAGTTAAGAGAGTATAAAACAGATAATAATTTATTACTTTTAAAAACAGAGATGAATGCTGGACATGGTGGAAAATCTGGCAGAGATGGAGCGATTGAAGAAATAGCAATCGACTATGCATTTATTTTGAAAATTTCAAAACAAATATAAACTCAAATCATTGAAAAATAAAAAATAGTACCTAAATAACTTTTATAGGTTGCCTAAAGGGACCTGTAAAAAAATAAACTTGCTAAAATAAAAGGAGGTTATTATGACAAGTAAGGACTTATCAATTTTCAACTCATTACGGCCTTTTTCAATTGGTTTTGACGATATGTTTGACCAATTTGAAAGTATGTTGGGAAATGGAAGTTTGAATATGCAATCAAATTATCCACCATATAACATAAGGAAAACTGGAAAAGATGCATACTCTATAGAGGTAGCTCTTGCTGGCTTTAATAAAAAAGATGTCGAAGTTGAGTTTGAAGACAATTTATTAACTGTAAGAACTAAGCAGATTAATAAATCTGAGGATAAATATGAAGACGATGAGATTATTCACAAGGGTATTTCTCAAAGACAATTTGCTAGATCATTTACTATTGCGGATGATGTAAAAGTAGGGTTTGCTGAGTTAAAAGATGGTCTTTTAACTATAGCTTGTGAAAGAATATTGCCAGATCATAAGAAAAAAAGACTTATTGAAATTAAATAAGCATTAGGCTTACTTGTGGGGATTTCTCCCCACAAGCATTAAAATAATTTATCTTTTTGGTAATGCGGCGTTTAAAACAAACGCTAATAGACCAGCAGGTATTAAGCCTGTTGTTAGCAGTAGTTTCAATTTAATACCAAAATCTGGGATGTGAGCAACAAATTCTGGAAATGCGTTTAAACCAATTCCAAAAGATAGAGATAAAGCTAGTATTAATATATTTCTTTGGCTCATTTCAGATTTTGAAATCAGCTTAATTCCTGCTCCAACTATTAGACCAAACATAATAATAGCTGCTCCACCAATTACTGAATCAGGCATAGCTGCAATTATTCCACCAAGTTTTGGAAATAAACCTAATAAAATTAAAATCACCCCTGCTACAGTTCCTACATGTCTACTTATTACACCAGTAAAAGCAACAAGACCCGCATTTTGTGAATATGAAGTGTTAGGCATGGCATTAAAAATTGATGCAAAAGCTGTACCAACTCCATCAGCCATTATACCTCCCGAAAGCTCTTTATCGGTTGCTTCCCTGTTTGCTCCACCCATTGTTGTCGCACTTATATCTCCAATGGTTTCAATTGTCGTAACTATAGACATAAACAACATTAAAATTACAGCACCCCAAACAAAATCAATTCCATATTGTAAAGGCATTGGAAATGCAAACCAGCCCGCTGCTGCTATTTTTGCCCATCTAATTTCACCTAGCATTGCCGCAACAATGAAACCTGCAATTATTCCTATAAGAATTGAAGCAGATGAGACCATCCCTTTTCCTTTTATATTTGCTAAAAGTGCAACTATTAAAACTGTTCCTGCAATACTTAAATGATGCCAGTTTGCAAAAATTTCTGGCTTATTATTCATCAGCCATACTCCACCACCAGCATACTTGAAACCTACTTTCAAAAGGCTAAAACCAATCATTAATACAACAACTCCTGTTACTAATGGAGGAAACATATGACGAATGGGTTTTAACATTTTCCCAATCCATATTTGAAAAATTCCTCCTATAAATGCTGCTGTAAATATTGCTCCCAAGCCAAATGCTTTGAAAGGCAACATAATGGGAATGAAAGCAAAACTTGTGCCTTGTATTATTGGCAGTCTTGCACCAATATTTTTATAACCGACTGTTTGTATTATTGTTGCTACACCTGCTGCAAACAATGCCATTTGAATTAAAAAGATTTTCTCCCCTGTTGTTACTCCAAAAACTCCTGCTACTATCAATGGAACTGTAATGTTGCCTGCAAACATTGCAAAAACATGTTGAATTCCTAAAGGTATTGATTGATTAAGTGGCAGTTTTTTGTTTGAAGTACTCATTCTTTTTGTACTTTTTCTCGCCATTTATCCTCCGCTGTTAACATCAAATTATCTTTATTAATTATGAATGTAAATTTAAATTAATTAAAGTTTAAAAAATCATGATTTAATTGATGTTTTTAACCCAAATTGGACGTCGATTTATAACAGAATATTTATATACAACCGCTTGATGAAAAACCAACTATTACAGCATTTGAATTAACTTCAAATTTTCGTTCACATGGAATTCCATATTTCTTTGTTTTATAAACTAATATTTCGTTACCATTCTCACCAATATAATCTTCAGTTGGGGATCCAAGTTCCATTCTCATTTCGTTGACCTCTTTTCCTACAAACAATCCAAACTCTTCATTTTCTTTTGTTGCTATTTCATCTGATTTTTTTTTTATAGTTTGACAACCTGAGGTTAAAACGAATATTACAAATAATAAGTTTATAATTTTAAAATTCATTAAATTTTTTAACACCGAATTGTGTCATAAATAAATATTAACCTATTGGTTGTAAAAATTGTTATTTTAACCACAATTTTTCAAATTATAGAAATAATGCCTAAGATTTTCTCTGTCGAATCAAATACTGTCTGCTCAATATGGAGGTCTAATGTTAGATAACTACTTTAAATATAAAAAACATAAGACAGATTTTAAAACTGAAGTCATTGCGGGAGTGTCGACCTTCTTGACGATGGCATATATAATGTTTTTAAATCCTGTCATACTTGCCGACGGAGGTTTTGATTTTGGTGGAGTTTTCACAGCAACAGCTCTTGCAGCTGCATTAGCATGTTTTATTGCTGCGTTTTACGCTAAAACTTGGCCGATAGGGTTAGCGCCTGGAATGGGTATAAATGCATTTATTGCTTATGGAGTTTGTTTGGGAATGAAATATACTCCAGCAGAAGCTCTTGGTGCTGTACTAGTTGCCGGTGTTGTCTTCTTAATAATATCATTAACGCCAATCAGAGCTTGGCTAATCAATTCAATACCAAAAAGTTTAAAACTTGGAATTGGAGCTGGTATAGGTCTTTTTTTAGCTATAATTGGATTTGAACTTATGGGACTGACTACTGATAATCCTGTCACACTTGTTCAACTAGGTGATATGTCTAATCCTTTAACTTTATTGGGTGCTGCTGCATTTGTTTCAATGATTGTAATGGAAAAAATGAAAATTAGAGGAAATATAATCATTGGAATTATTGTCTTTAGTGCAATAGCTTGGGTAACTGGATTTGGAAAATTCAATGGTGTTGTTTCTGCACCGCCACCAATGACACACCTTATGACTTTTGACTTAGGTGCTGCTCTTAGCGCGTCAATGGTTACTGTTGTTTTCACACTTTTCTTTATAGACTTTTTTGATACAGCTGGAACACTTACTAGTGTTGCCAATGTATCAGGAAAAATTGGAAGTGATGGTAAAATTAAAGACATTGATAAAGCAATGCTGTCGGACAGTGTATCAACAGTTGCTGGATCTATAATGGGTACTTCGACTGTAACAACATATGTTGAGTCTGCTGCTGGAGTAAAAGCTGGGGGTAGAACGGGAATGACTTCACTGACAATTGGAGTATTATTCTTGGGATGTTTGTTTTTCAGTCCACTTGCTACATCTCTTCCAAAAGAAGTTGATGCTGCAGCTTTAATTTACATAGCAACATTATTTGTAAGAAATATAACAGACATTGATTGGGATGATGCTGCAGAAGCAGGTCCTGCAGTGCTTGCGATGATTGCCATGCCTTTTACCTATTCTATTTCGAATGGTATAGCATTGGCATTTATTTCTTATGCTGCAATTAAAATTTGTACTGGAAAATTTGATAGTACAAGCCCAGCAATTTGGGTTATAGCTGTATTAAGTTTAGTAAGTTTTGCAGTAGCTTAAATTAAGTTAATTATATAATCTAAAAGGCGGTCTTTACAGGCCGCCTTTTTTATTTATGATGTTTTTTTTTAATTTCTTCTATTCTTATTTCTTCATAAACTTCAAAAGGTTGTACAATCCAAGGATTAGAATCTAATCTAACTGCACAGTAGTCAGGTTGAAATGTAGACTTATTTTTTTTCCATAGAGTTGCAGTTTTTATATCCTCTATTTTATTTTTTATAGGTTCATATCTTTTTAACCAATCTATACTTTTGTTAAAAGTAATTCCAGTATCTGAAAGATCATCACATAAAAGAATTTTTCCTCCCATGCTTGGAGCTATTGAGCTCATTTCTCTCGAAAAAACAATGTTTCCCTGTTCATCTTCAACACCTTTTCCGCTATAAGATTCTACTGCTAAATACGCACATTTTAATTTAAAAATTCTACTTAACACATCTATCATTGGGGCTGCCCCTCGCATAATGCCTATTAATATTGTAGGCTCATATCCACTTTCATGAATTTGTATCGCTAGTTTTTCTACAGTATTATTGTAATCATCCCAACTAACAATTAATTTTTCTGACATGTAAATTTATAATATTATTTTTTGAATAATAAAACTAAAACTGCAAGAGCAATGAAAGCAAGAATAGATCCAATCAATATATACAACCTATGAATGTTTCTTCCTCTTAAATTAAAGTAATGTCTTGCCATTCCTGAGATTAAACCTATCAAGCACAAAATTATCCAGTTGTATTTATGATAAACAATAAAGCTATAGTGTCCCGACAACATGATGAATAAAACCAAAAAAGTAGAATAGTTATTATGTATCGATCTTTGTTTGGCCGCTAAAGATAAACTACTATCAAATTGTTCATTTTTTTTACTACTATTAATAATATTCATTTGATTTGGAATGATTACTGTAAAAACATTACCAAACATATTTGTACCGATAATTAAACCAACACTTAAAAATGCAAATTTAGGTCCAAATAATTTTGTTAAAATAAATGAAATTAAAACCAATAAAACTATAATTGTTAAAATAAAAAGAATATTATTTTTTATTAAGTTTGACTTACATAATAAATCATAAATAAACCAAGAAACAATTAATGATAAAAGTGAAATTACTATAGCGTATGATGGAGGAATTAATAAAACCCTTTTGTCTACCATTAAAACACCAGCATTATAGTAGTATATAACAACTAATAAAAGCATCCCCGTTATAAATGTCAAATAACTTTGCCATTTGAAAATTACTAGTCTGTTAAGGTAATCAAGTGGAGGAGATTTTTTTAATCTAGTTAATTTGTAATAAAAACCTGAATGCATTAAATAACCTTCACCATCAATATCGTCACTTGTTATATTTTTATTAAGCTTGTTATCTAAATAATTAAATAAAAAACTATTTCCTACCCAAAGAATTGCAAATAATACATGTCCCCACCTTAGGATTAGTTCTAACCATTTCATTGAGTAATTTAAAAATTCCATTTTAATATTTAATTTTATCCACTTTTTGATCCCATATCTTAAATGCTTTTAAAGCTTCGTCTCTGTGCAATTGTATCATTTGTATTTTTCTATCATCTATTTTTTTGCTTATTTCTGAATAAATAAAAGAGTCGTCAAAGTTTATATTTTTTGCATCATCTCTTGTATTGGCATAAAAAATTTTATCAATATGAGACCAGTAAATGGCAGACAAACACATTGGGCATGGTTCACAAGTAGAATAAAGCTCGCAACCAGAAAGATTAAAAGTACTTAATTTAAAGCAAGCTTCTCTTATTGCTACTATTTCTCCATGTGCAGTTGGATCGTTAGTTGAAGTAACCTTATTTGAACCTTCAGAAATTATATTATTATCTTTTACAATTACACATCCAAATGGTCCACCAGTTGTCTCTGCACTTTTTATTGAAAGCTCAATTGCTTTAAGCATAAATTTATTTTTTTCTTTCATGCGCTTTAAATGATTTTATTTTTTATTTTATTAATACTCATTAAAATCCTTTCTGGTGTTGCAGGTGCATCAATATTTGGAATGGTATTATAATTTCCAACAGAAGCTATTGCATCTTTGATTGCATAAAAAACACTCATTGCCAACATTAGTGGAGGTTCTCCAGTTGTTTTAGCTTTGTTTACTACCTTTTCTTTATTTATACCTTCTTTAAAAATTTCAACATTAAATTTTTTTGGCATGTCACTTACTGCTGGTATCTTATAAGTTGAAGGTGAAATAGTTGTTATTTGACCGTTAGGTTTCCAATTTAATTCTTCAATAGTTAACCATCCTTGTCCTTGTATAAACCCACCTTCTATTTGACCTAACTCAAGAGCTGGGTTAATTGCTTTTCCGGCATCATGAACTATATCGACTCTTTCAATTACATTTTCTCCTGTAAGAGTATCTATACTAACTTCAGAAACAGCAGCTCCATAACAAAAATATAAAAATGGTCTTCCTTTAAATTTTTTTTTATCAAATTTTATTTTTGGCGTCGAATAAAAACCTGTAGAAGATAGTGAAATTCTATTCAAATAAGCTTCTTGAATAATTTTTTTAAAATCAAATTTTTTATTGCCAAAGAATATACTTCCATTCTTATAAATTGGATTGTTATTAATTTTATATTTTGATTTAATAAATTTCTCTAAATTTGATTTAATTTTTGAAACTGCATTTAGAGCAGCTGCTCCATTTAAATCAGTAGTCGAAGATGCTGCACTCGCTGAAGTATTTGGAACCTTTGATGTATTTGTAGAAGAAATATATACTTTATCATAAGATAATCCTAATGAATTGGCTACAAGTTGAGCTATTTTAGTGTGGGTTCCCTGACCCATTTCTATTCCTCCATGATTTAAATGTACACTTCCATCAGTATAAATATGTACTAATGCTCCTGCCTGATTCAGGTGAATAGTCGTAAAAGAAATTCCAAACTTAACAGGAGTAATTGCAATTCCCCTTTTTTTATATTTATTTTTTTTATTATATTTTTTTATTTCTAAATATCTTTTTTTATAATTAGATTTTTTTTCTAGTTTGCTAAAAATTTCGTTAATTACATTATCTTCAATTTTCATGCCATAATGAGTAATATTTTTTGAATTTTTTTTATAAAAATTATTTTTTCTTATTTTTCCTGGATCCTTTTTTAAATGTCTTGAAATATTATCTATAATGTTTTCAATTGCCATCATGCCTTGATTTCCGCCAAAGCCTCTAAATGCAGTTGATGTAGCAATATTTGTTTTGCAGAGATAATTTTTAATTTCAAGATTAGAAATAAAATAAGCATTATCAGCATGTAACAATGCTCTTTCATTAATTGCTATTGATAAATCTGGTGACATTCCACAATTAGAAGCTAATTTTAATTTTAATCCTTCGATTATTCCTTCATCATTAAAACCTACTTCGTACTCAGAATAAAATTCATGTCTTTTTCCAGTTAGTATTATATCATCATCTCTGTCTAATCTTAATTTAACAGGAGCTCTAGTTTTTTTTGAAAGCAACGCACAAATACATGAAGTCATAAAATTTGTTTCTTTGCCTCCAAAACCACCTCCGATTCTTCTTACTAAAACATTTATTGTATTGGTTTTTTGATTAAGCATTTTTGCTATTATTTGTTGTGTCTCTGAAGGATGTTGGGTCGAACTATAAACTAAAAGATTATTATCCTCTTTAGGAATTGTAAATGCAGCTTGACCCTCTAAATAAAAATGTTCCTGACTACCAGTTGTAAAATTTCCTTTTAAAAAATGTTTCGAATTTTTTATTTTTTTTGAAGGATTTCCTCTCTTTACTTTTCTAACTTTAAATAATAAATTTTTTTTATTTAAGGCATCTTTTATAGTAACTATTGGTTTTAGATCTTTATAAAATATTTTTGCTTTTAGCACTGCTTTTCTAGCAAGTTCTGTGGAAGTGGCCGCAACTGCAAATAATGGTTGTCCATAAAACTCAACTTTTTTTTTAGCAAATATTGGGTCTCCATCAAATACAGGCCCTACATCATTTCTTCCAACAATATCTAAATAATTAACAACTGATATTACGCCTTTGCTTGATTTTACTTCTCTTAAATCTATTTTTTTTATAATTGCATGAGCTTTTTTACTTAATCCAATGGCACCATACAGAGTTTCTTTTGGTTCTTTAATATCGTCGGTATACTCCGCAAATCCACTAACATGCTTGTAGGCGCTATCATGAGGAATAATTTTATTTATATAATTTTCTTTACTCATTTTTAGTTGACTCTTAATATTTTATTATTTTTTATTTCATGAAAACATTTAATTAATAAATTTTTTGCCACAATAATCCTATAATTTTTAGTTGCTCTCATATCGTTTATAGGATCAAAATCTTTTTCCAAAAATTTTCCAGCTTTTAGAAAATTATCTATAGATAAATCTTTATTTTTAAGAATTTTTTCGCAGTTTTTTGCCCTTTTTGGAATTTCAGCCATTCCTCCAAAAGCTATAAATACATTTTTTATTTTATTTTTATTAACCTCCAAATTAAAAGATGCACAAAGTGACGAGATATCGTCATCAAATCTCTTTGATATTTTGTAAGCCTTAAAAATATTATTTTTATATAAAGGAATTTTTATAGAATGAATAAATTCTCCTTTTTTTAATTTAGTTTTCCTATAACTAATAAAAAATTCGTTAATTGATATTTTTTTATAATTTTTTATTGTTCCAATAATTAATTCAGCATTTAAAGATAGTAGAATGGGAAGAGTATCTCCTATGGGCGAAGCAGTAGCAATATTTCCACCAATAGTTGCTACATTTCTTATTTGCACTGACCCGTATCTTTTTAAAACTAAATTAAAGTCCGGGTAATATTTTTCAATAAATTTTTCAAACCTAATCAAAGGTGTGGCCGCACCAACTTCTATAAAATTTCTTTTTGTTTTAATAAAATTTAATTCGTCTACATCTGTAAGATTAATAATATTTTCAATATCTTTTCTCTCTTTGGTTACTTTTAACGATAAGTCTGTTGCTCCAGATAAAAAATCAGCATTATGATTTTTTTTAATAATTTTTTTTAATTCCTTAATTGTTTTTGGGGAAAAATATTTCTTATTACCATTATTAATTATTATATTTTTCGAACTAATTTTTTTTAGAAGATTAATAGTTTTTTTTTTATTTTTGCTAAATTGATCAATCTTACTTATTTCATTTAAACTTTTTGCTGCATCAATTATTGGTCTATATCCAGTGCAACGACATAAATTTCCTGCAATAGAGTCCTTGATTAATTCGATATCGTAATTTTTGTTATTTTTAAACATGGAAAACAAAGACATAACAAATCCAGGGGTACAAAAACCACATTGTGATCCATGATATTTTACCATTGCTTCTTGAACTGGATGTAAATTTTCTTCATTTAAAACTAAATCTTCAACAACTAAAAGTTGTTTTCCATTTAGAAAAGGTAAAAAAGAAATACAAGAATTTATTGCTTTATATTCTATATCATTATTTTTTAATTGTCCTACAACAACTGTACAGGCTCCACATCCACCCTCTGCACACCCTTCTTTGGTACCAGTTTTTTTTAATTCTGTTCGTATATAATTAAGTATTGTTTGATTTGGATTAGGATTATTAATTTCTAAAATTTTATTATTATGTAAAAATTTGACAGTACTGGATATCACTTAACTACCTCGATAAGTGGAATAACTCCAAGGCGAAACTAGTAAAGGAACATGATAGTGCTCTGATGAATCAGAAATGCCAAACCTGATTACTACATCATCAAGAAATGGAACTTCTTTAGCTGCTGATATATTTTTAAAATAATCTCCAATATAAAAAATTAATTCATATTTTCCTTTAATGAAATTGTCTCCTTCTACCAAAGGTGAGTCTG
>MDSV01030588.1_pt1 | contig 21511 bp, 18 predicted proteins | sample 810851 | NCBI WGS metagenome assembly MDSV01 (sample SAMN05326640, study PRJNA326480) | marine metagenome | isolation source: seawater | place: Atlantic Ocean: North East | collected 2012 | reverse complement strand
TTTCTAATGCATCTAAAGATTCCTCAATAGTTGCAGGCAGTTTTTTATAGTTGGAGTTTTCCTCAGCTGGGCCGCTTTGAGCTTTCGGAGTTTTCGCTTCCATCCCCTTTTCGATTCCTAGTAGACCAGTAGCAAGCACAGCTGCTATTGCTAGATACGGATTTGCAAGGCCGGCACCCAGACGATTTTCTAAATGAGTGTTGTCATCCCTAGAGTTTTTCGCTCGCACAGCTGCAGAACGATCTTGTGGCCCCCAACTAACGTTTGATGGAGCAAAGGTATGCGGTTTAAATCGGCTATAACAATTTATTGTCGGGGCCAATAACGCCATACTGGCAGGAGTATGATCCATCATACCTTGTATGAATTGGCGAGCCAGTGACGATAATCCATCTGAATCAGAATTATCCAAAAATATATTTTCTCCAGTCTCTTTGTTGATAAGGCCAATATGCACATGGCATCCGGAGGCAGCAGTATCACTAAATGGCTTGGTCATAAAAGTTGCATTTTGGCCCATCTGGTGTGCAATTGTTTTGACGCCATTTTTAAAAGTGAATGCTTGGTCAGCAGCTTCTATGCCAATAGATGGAGCAAAGTTAATTTCAAATTGAGATGGAGCATATTCACTGTTAGCAGTAATCAAATCGATTCCAGCTTTTGGCATCTCATCCATTATTTGGTCAATCAAAGGAATATATCGATTCCTCAGTGTGTTAAAAATATGCAGTCCACCAAAATAAGGCTCTGAGGTGTCAGGAGACAGTACGTAAAATTCATACTCGAGACCCAATTTAACATCAAATCCTAGTGCATCAGCTTTGCTTAGAAGTTGTCGCAAAACCCATCTCGGTGCAGCTTTTTGAGGAGCACCATCTTCCCAATAACCCTCGCATATAAGTCGTGCGGTTCGGTCAAGCCAAGGAACGATTATTGCGGTATTCAGATCAGGCTTGAGGTATTGGTCAGCGTAATTAACCTCTTCATTGTACAAGGTGTTACCTACGACCGATGAAGCTGTGTCTAGCACCACCGTTCCTCCATACATATTCAAACCTTTTGCTGCATAAGATTCTACATGGGAAATTGGCACTAGTTTAGACCTGCTAACCCCATGCATGTCAGGTAATTCAAACTGAACATGAGCAATATTATCTGCTTTCCATGCCCTTACAAGATCAGCAATTGTTTTGGTGCTTTTCGCCATCAATAATCTCCTTTGATTCTCTCATTGAGCATTTTATTCAAAAACTAAAGCTTTTGCAGGGTTTTTCACTAGAATCTTGTGAATCTGACTCTCGGTAATACCTAAATTCTTCATTCTTGGAACTATGTTGTTCAGAATATGATCATAACCTTGCCCACCATTTTTCGACAAATGCCATTTTCGACATACATCCTGTGCAATAACAATTTGATCTTCGAATCCATTTTCGATTAAAAATATAATCCGACCTAACCTTCCTATATCGTTGGGCATATTGATAGCATCATCGATGAACATGCCAGTATTTTCCCATCCGAAGATGTCAAATTCTAAATAGCATCCGGTTTTTGCTAATTCAATAAAATGCGGCTCAGATTGAATGGCAGTGTCTAAATGTCCTAGTATGCAATTAGTAGGTTTTGCTCCACCAGCAATCAAATGATTAAGTATTCCTAACGGCGCTTCATCGCCGAGCCCAGAATGTATAGTAATAGGTGCCCCTGTTTCCTTTTGTGCTTCGCCTGAAGCGCGTAAAACCTTAATTTCGTTTTGCGTCAATGGCCAAAAATTGCCCACTTCACCGATTATTCCTGATCGGATATTAGTATCTTTTACCCCTACAGTGATATCGCGGACTATTTCATTAGTGATTTGGGTCTGAGTTTTTTCATTCATATCTGGTGGGTGTGAATGGGTAACGTAATATGATGAACCCATAATTACGTTTAGCTTTGATGCTCTAGATATTCTCGTCAGTGCCAGAGGATCTCTTCCAATACCAACGCTAGTGGTATCAACTAGAGAACTACCGCCGGAATTTTTGTATGCAGACACTTCTTTAATGGCTTCAGACTCATCATACATTCGAGCCCCATCAAGGTGGTGGACATATAAATCATGTGATTTAGATATTAGTTCTGGCCTGAATGGCATGTCCCTGAATGATCGGGTGCTAGCGTATTCTGATTCAGAGTAGTAACAAGTTGTATCAATGAGCAAATGCTCATGCATTAGAGTTATGCCCAGGTCTCTAGGATGAATTGGACCTAGTACAGTTTGAATTTGTCCTGAAAGCTCTGATTTCGACAAATTTTGCCTCCTCCAAAATTTATTTAGTCCTTAAACTAAAGTCTTTAATTATTTAGTAAAACCTGCGCTTTGCAAAGTTTAAGTGTTTAAATTATGAGTTATAGAAGACCGTAATTGTTTTACCCAGTGTTTAATTAGGTAGTCTGATGAGACCATAAAAACTGATTTCAGCATCATCTTATATATCCAAAGCCTCGAAACTTTAGCAACAGAGTCTGATAGCAGCCAGTTGTTTTTCATAACTAGAGAGTTTAAAGTTCCTAATCCAATTATTAGAGGCCATAATACTGCCAATCTTAATCTCACTTTTCTTTTATGGGTATACAAAAAATATTTTAGTGCTGACTGGTATAAATCCAAAGTTTTATGTATTTGAGTAGCTAGCAACTCCCTAATTTGTTTTTCTGAATTACTATTTAAGAGATCATTTACAGTTAAATTTAGTTTTTTTAATTCCTCATCAGGTATATAACATCTTCCTTCACGGATATCTGAGGGAAGATCACGCAAAATATTAGTCATTTGTAGGGCCTTGCCAAAGTCGATTCCCAGAGATGACATAAGAGGCATGTTAATCTCACTTATTTTGGATTCTTTTGCAAAACTTATCTCGGTCCAAAACGGGCCAACACAACCAGCCACCAAATATGTATACTGATCTAATTCATCAGCGCTAGTAAGACTCAATATGCCAGAATCATTTAACGGTTTGCCAAAATAATTTAGATCCATTTCCATTCCTTGGATCAGCGTTAATACAACATTCTTCACTTGAATATAATCTGCTGAGTTTAAAGATTTGATACAAGCTATAATCAGGGGAATTATTTCGATAAGATCATTTTCTAATTCAGATAAATTATTTTGTTGATCATTTTTATATAAGTTAGCTAAGTTTTCTTTTTCATTATCATCACTCAAGGCGGACTTGATAATGTCAAGAGATTTGAGTTTTACTGCTGTGGAAACATTAGTAGTGTCAGTGACGTTATCTGCTGATCTGGCTAATAGATAAGCGAGACTTATTGGTTTACGTACATGTCTAGGTAATATTCTAAGAGATAAATAGAATGCCCGGGACGTTGATTTTAATAATTGATCTAGTTTGTCTTGGCCGGTTAGCATATTTTCAAATGTGCTGCCCGGCCAGGATTCGAACCTGGGTCAAAGGCTCCAAAGGCCTTTGTGCTACCACTACACCACCGGGCATCGGGAAGATTCTAGGAATCCTTTTCATTCCTCAATTTTTCAGAAGAGGACGCTTCAGACGATTGCAACTTTTTCAAAAATTGATAAGCGTTGGGAGCCCAACCGACTCCAAATACTGTTTCATTAAAAAGTTTGGGGTCATCTTTATTCCAGAGAATCTTTTTGATATCTGTTAGAGAAGGAATCCTCCAATCATAAGGAATGCCTAAAAAGCGTCCATGACGTTTTTTAGTGGCAACTGAATAAGCTAATGTTGCCATTGTAAACAAAATAATTCCAGTTCGAATCTTATTTTTATAGGACATAGTAGCCACCTCCTCCTATGTCGTAGACCCAAAACCTTAACTCAACTTATTATGGAGATAATCATAAACCCATCACCATTCTATTACTATAGTCTAATATCGGCATTGCATTCAATAAATATGCCAGATCGAAAAATTCAAGATTCGTAATTTAATTGAAAATTAGTTTATACTGGCTGGCGAAGAGTCTTTTCTATGGTAAAAAGTGTTTATTTTGATGTAGTAATTGTAGGTGCGGGAAACGCAGCCTTGTGTGCGGCATTGGCTGCAGCTGAAGCTGGTGCAAGCGTTGTCGTGTTAGAGAAATCACCAAAACACGCTCAGGGAGGAAATTGCCCTTACACTGGAGCAGGATTTCGATTTACCCATAATGGTATTGAAGATATTAAATCTTTATTACCGGAGAATACCGATATTGGCGACTTTCAGATGTCTCCGTATACAGCTCAGGATTTTCGAGATCATTTTTTGGAAGCCACCTATGGGGATACTGATGAGGAACTAGCCAATGTCGTCATATCAAAATCCCGTGAAACTATTGAATGGATGCGCTCTAAGGGCGTCCGTTGGGAGTTACCGGTAAACATAAATCTCGAAAATGCACCTTCAATTATCCCAAACCAAGTTGGTTTATCGGCTCATGAATCGGGCCCAGGTTTAGTGCGTATGTTGACCAAGGCAGTTTCGTCCGAATCAATATCTATTCTTTATGAAACTAAAATGGTTTCCTTAAATAAAGGAGATCTTGGTCAAATTGAATCGATAGAGATACAGGATCGTGATGGGGTAAACACTATACATTGCCGATCAGTAGTGTTGGCGTGTGGGGGATTTGAAGCAAATCCTGAAATGCGGATCAAATATTTGGGCACAAAATGGGAAACTGCAAAGGTTAGAGGCTCACGATATAACACCGGTGATGGGCATCGAGCAGCTTTGGCTATAGGTGCATGTACCAACGGGCAATGGACAGGATGTCATGGTACTCCTATAGATCTAGATGCTCCCAAAATGGGTGATTTAGCATTGACCGATGCTATGCCAAGAAGATCTTATAATCTTGGGATTATGGTTAACTTGGATGGCAATAGATTTACGGATGAGGGAATAGGGTTTGCAGAACAGACTTTCGTACAAATCGGATCTGATATATTGTCACAAAAACGAAACCGAGCTTTTCAAATATTTGATCAACGTGCAGTAAATTTTATTGAGGAAAGATATGGTTCATCAACCTTAGTAAGTGCCAAATCGATTAGCGAATTAGCCGACCTAATTGGAATTAATTCGACTGTGTTAATGTCCACCGTGGATCAATTTAATTCGGAAGCAGAAGATGCTGAATACACTCCGAGAACCCTAGACGGCAAATCAACAGCAAATATTTATCCTTCTAAAAGTAATTGGGCGATAAAAATAGACCGGCCTCCTTTTCTTGCATATGCTGTCACAGGCAGTATTACATATACATATGGAGGCCTTAAAATTGATGAAAATGCGAGGGTGTTAGATACAGAGGATAATCCCATAACCGGACTATATGCTTCTGGAGAAATAGTTGGAGGGATTTTCTATCATAATAGCCTCAGAGCTGCAGGTTTGATGCATGGATCTGTCTTTGGAAAATTAGCAGGGCATCATGCAGGAACACTGACAACTCAGGCTCATTAAAATTTAAAGCGCCCGATTTAATTTACTAGATCAGACGCTTAACAGTACATATATTTACGCAGGGTAGTTTAAAGTAAGCCTGACTCCCTGACTGAGCCTAAGGCTTTTTCATAAGCGGAAATGGTGTTTTCAATGTCCTGATCAGAATGATCTTGTCCAATGATCAGTCTTGTACCATTGCTCATAGGATCTACGCCTTCATTTAGTAGAGCCAGGTGTAATTGTGAGTTTCTATGGCCATCATTTACTGTTGCCCATTCTGACTCAGTTAGTTCAAAAGTAGCACCATCATCTTCAACCTCAAAATCAACTCCTAGTCGAACAAACAATAAAGGTCCATGCCCCGTTACTTGTCCGGGGATTTCCATTTTTCCTAAAAGTTCATTGAGTCCAGCTTTAAGCTTATTACCTGCGGCATCAGTTTTTTCATTTACATCAGTATCCCTAACCAACTCTAATGCAGCAGCTCCAGCTGCAGCTGAAATTGGATTCGCATTAAATGTTCCTGGGTGGCCTACTCTTTGATTGTGGTTGTAAGATGCATCGTCCTTAAATTCGATCAGATTAATGATATCTGATTTACCGGCAACAGCACCGCCAGGCAATCCTCCACCGAGGATTTTTGCTAAGGTTGTAATATCTGGTGTGACCTCAAATTTTCTAGAAGCTCCGCCTTTAGATAGTCGAAAACCAGTTACAACTTCATCCATATGAAAGATAGTTCCAGTTCTTTCTGTTAGCTCTCGAAGTTCATGGAGAAAACTAGGTGGAATAGGATGTACTCCCATATGAGAACCAGTTGGTTCAATCATCACTGCAGCCACGTCGTTGGTTTCTTTAATTGCTTTTTCAACTAGACCAATGTCGTTAGGCGGCAAAACAATCATTGTGTCTAAAGTTTCCTGTGGTATACCTCCCAATCCGGAGCCACCTGCGGTAGCATAGTCGCTCCATCCATGGAAATGATCGTCAAATTTGATTATTTTTGTTTTTCCGGTATAAGCACGCGCTAGCCTCATAGCCATCATGACTGCTTCAGTTCCTGAGCTTTGAAATCGAACTTTCTCAGCACAAGGCACAAGTTCTTTGACTAATTGGCCCCATTTTATCTCTTTATCTGTTGAGCAGCCCATTTGAGTTCCTTCAGCTACAGCGTCCTGAACTGCTTTTACGACATTAGGATGTGAGTGGCCTAATATCATCGCTCCATGTCCAGTTTTGAAGTCGATTATTTTATTTCCTTCAGCATCCCATTTATAAGCTCCCTTAGCATGAGTAACATACATGGGAAAAGGAGCAAGCCGTCTCGCGTCGTGGGTTACTCCATTCGGGAATAGGTCTTTGGAAGTTTGATAGCGAGATAATGATTCTGGGTGCTCATCAATATATCTCTGCTCGATTTTTGTATTAGCCATATTATCTTCTCACCTCGTAGTTTTTTCGGCGATATTTGAACATATAATACTGAACAGTGGAGTAAACTTTCAGGAGTAAAAGGACCGCCTCTATATCACATGATATAAGTCAGAGGAATAACTCTGCAACTGTGCAACTTAAATAATGTCTCTCATTAGTTCAAATGGGTTCCGATTAAACAAAAACCAGTTAAAGAGTTTAATGCGTCCGTATTTACACTAGAATACTACCGACATTCCCTTGAATATATTTTGTAAATTTAATAAAAAGATATCGTAATTAATTTCATCAAAGATAATAGTAAGGATTAGTCAAAAGCATCTTGACACTCGTGCTCAAAGCGTGATACTTTTCACTAATCCCTTTTTGACGGATACGTGCGCCTATGGACGGGTTCGTTGAGTATCCTCAATAAGATTTTTTGAAAGGTGTGCTGTGGATCCGGAACCTTTGTTAAACGCTCAGTGGAGTGAGTTGGGAAGCCTTCTCACTAACATATGGATAGTTGTTGTATTTATTGTGTTTTTTGCCTTTAATATGCTGATTGCAAATAATTGGCTTCCATCGCTTACGTCAACAAGGCATATACCGCCTTCTCTAGCCAAATTGCGTCCCGGATTTTATACTGTTTCCATTGCGTCTTTTGGCTGTGCAATGTACTTTTTGTCGCGTGTAGTCGATCACGCTGGAGTACTTAGAGACTTTTGGCCAATATACTGGATATAAGGTACGGAATGAATTAAGTGTTACCAGGCGATTTTCCCTCAATTATACCTACCAAACCTGACCGTAAAGATATGGTTAGGTTCGGCATTTTAGGAATAACTGGCCTTGCTGGCTTAGCTCTAGTAGTCATTATGCTGTTATTTGTCATATCTGCATGGTTAGGCCGTCCTCTCAGTATGTTTGGGTATGACGAGGGACCTGATCAGCCTATAGTTTTTCCCCACACTAAGCACGTGCAAGATGTTGGGCTGGACTGCACTTTTTGTCATCGTAATGTAACAAAAGGGGCATCAGCTACAGTTCCGTCGGTTGGCCTTTGCATGACTTGTCATACGGTGGTTGGAGATGAATCTGCAGAGATTGAAAAACTAAGAGATTATCATGCACAAGGTGAACCCATTGACTGGGTAAGAGTACATCGCTTGCCAGATCATGTTAGGTTTAACCACCAGGCTCACATTCAATATTTTTCTGAGCAAAATAACATTCTACCGGCAGCGGTTTGTGCTACTTGCCACGGCGACGTTGGAAACATGAAGAAGGTCAGGCAGGTAGAACCGTTAAAAATGGGGAACTGCGTAGATTGTCATAGGGATAATAGTGCTTCCACAGATTGCTCAACGTGTCACTATTAAAGTTTCGAAAGCATAAGGATAATTTGAGGAAAATAGAAATTATTAATGAAATTAACTAGAAGACAATTCATTACTGGCGTGGGAGGAGGCACTTTAGGTGCAGTGCTAGCAGCTGCTTGTGGAGTTCCTGAAGACGAACTACTGATGCAATCGAAAGTTGGAATGCCTGAAGATGTTGTAACCGGTTTGGACAATTGGTATGCAACTATGGGGAATTCCTATGCTACTGGAGAAGGTTTGGTGGTTCGCGTTATGGAAGGTAGAGCAAAGAAGATAGAGGGTAACGTGGATTACCCTGTCAATCGAGGGACACACAGCGCTCGAAGCGAAGCTTTATTGCAAGATCTATATCACCCTGATCGTCTCAAAGCTCCTATGGCTCGGGTTGGTGAACGTGGTGAAGGTAATTGGGAAGAAATAGGGTGGAGTGATGCGATGTCTCGTGTAGCACATCAACTTGAACAAATTAAAGCTGCTCGAAAAAATCGCGAAGTGGTTATGGTCACTAGCCCTTCTGTTTCCCATGCAGGTTTAGTTTCAGAAAGATTCATGTCCGAATACAGAGGTACAAAAATCGCATATGAGACCTTAGAGAATACGAACCTTAGAAGCGTTATCAAAAATCTTTTTGAACAAGACAGGTTGCCTGATATTGACATCGATAATAGCGATTATGTGTTGTCTTTTGGAGCAGATTTTTTGGACACTTGGATATCCCCAGTACGTTATTCTAGAGGTTATGGTGAATTCAGGCAGGGAGGTCATCATAGAGGTAAGCTTGTACATGTTGATTCTCGTTTTTCTATGACTGGAGCAAATGCTGATGAACTTATTTATATTCAACCTGGAAGAGAGGGGTTACTGGCTCTTAGTATTGCTCAAGTAATTATTGATGAAGGATTGGGAGATTCTAAAGCCGCTGCAAGTTTAACTGGTGAAGGTCAAATAGATATCAATCAATGGGCTCCAGATAAAGTAGCAGAAATTGTAGGAGTCAGTGCTGAGACTATCAAACATGTGGCAAGAGAATTTGCTTCAAAAGATCATCCAGTAGCATTTGGAGGCGGGCTTGCAGGAGCCCACACGAATGGTAAAGCCAACCTTACTGCCATATTTTCCCTCAATTACTTAGTTGGTTCAGTAAACAATCCAGGGGGATTAATCTTTAACCCAGCTCCTCCGACCCCTGAGTTACAGGAAGTAGAAAATAACTTAAATATTGGTTCAATGTCAGACTGGCGAGATCTAGTGCGAGATATGGAAGACGGTAAAGTTCAGGCATTACTGATAGACGGTCCTGACTTGGCATATGGATTGCCTGAGGCTATTGGATTTAAAGAAGCATCCTACAACGTCCCTCTGATATTTTCATTTGCCAATACAATTAACGAAACTTCTGCCATGGCTGATCTGATATTGCCAGCTAACTGTTCACTAGAGGATTGGGGAACCGATGTACCTATGGCAGGTCCCGGATACCAGGTAGTTGGCTTTCAACAGCCTGTAGTGAGGCCTTTCTTCGAAGACCGGGGAGAGGAATTAGGTACAAAGAGTGTGCCAGATGCACTAATGGGTATTGCATCAAACCTGGGTATTGATCTTGGCTTGGAAGGTTCAACGTTTAAAGATGTCGTTGAGAATGGAGCGAGACAATTATTTGAATTGGGACGTGGCTCTGTCAAAGCTGGGGATTTCAGAGCTTTTTGGACAGGGGTATTACAGCGAGGTGGATGGTGGGATACAACGTCGACGGTTTCGTCATTAAAACCTGCTGTGAAACAATTATCTGAACAGATTGCTGATCCGGAATTCGCAGGTCCTGATGGTTTGGATACATTTAACTTAATCCCATTCTCGTCATCCTCGCTTGGGGAAGGTGAAAATGCTCATTTACCGTGGATGCAATCAATGCCTGATCCGGTTACTTCAGTAACTTGGCAAACATGGATAGAAATTAACATTAAAACTGCTGAAGAGCTTCAAATAACAGAGGGTGACGTCGTTAAAGTTTTATCTGCTCAAGGTACTGGTAAAACTTCTAGAGAAGGAATAAATGTTTTAGCATATCCTCATCCAGCCATACCGCCAGGTGTAGTATCTATTCCAATAGGCCAAGGACATACTCAAGGGGGAAGGTATTCAAAGGACAGAGGCGCTAATGTTATGTCTATTCTATCTTCCAAACTTGACCAAGAAACGGGCTCCTTGGCTTGGGCATCAACAAAGGTGAAGTTAGAAAAAGTAGATGAATGGAAACGTTTGCCTAAATTCGAAAATTCCAAACCTGACCTTGCTAGAGATAGCGATCATAGAATAATAAAAATTACACCGCTAAACGAGACGCATTGAAAGAAATGATAGTAATAGAAAAGGAAAATAGTTATGGACGGTAAAAAATGGGGTATGGTAGTCGACCTTGATAAATGCACAGGGTGTCAGGCTTGTGTGGTTGCATGCCAGTCTGAAAATAACATTCCAATTAACGATGAGCCTCTATTTAATCAACGAAGAGCTATCGAGTGGATTAGAGTTGAACGATATTGGGAAGGTGAATTTCCAAATATAAAAGCACGATTTATACCAGTTTTTTGCCAACAGTGTGACGATGCTCCATGTGAGCCAGTATGTCCAGTTTATGCGACATATCACAACAGTGAAGGCTTAAATGTTCAGGTTTACAACAGGTGTGTAGGAACAAGATTTTGTGCAAACAACTGTCCATATCAGGTTAGATTCTTTAATTTCTGGGAACCTGAATGGCCTGAATCATTCCATAATCAACTGAACCCTGATGTTACTGTTCGTAGCAGGGGAATTATGGAGAAATGCACTTTTTGTGTGCAAAGAATACGGCGCACATCACGAGATGCTAAAAAGAATGGAACTTCAGTTGAAGATGGTGATAGGGCATTGAATCCAGCATGTGTGAATGCATGCCCAACAGGCACGCTGGTCTTTGGGGATTTGAATGACTCTGGAAGCCAAGTGTCTAAACTTGCTGAGTCCGAATTACATGGTGACCATGGTCGAGGTTATCATTTGATGGAGGACTATGGCACAAATCCAAGTGTCATATATCTAAAAAAAGTAGATGAAAATGCTGTAGTTGAGGAAGCACACTAGGTTTAATATGAGCGATCACAATAATCAACCATTAGGCTTTTATGCAGATAACCCGGATTGGACTAGTCCGGCTGCTATAAACGACGACTTGGTTGCGAGGCACGAGTCAAAGAGCAAATATTTTAAACCCATCGTCCTTGCCTTAGGAGTTGGGGTGATATTAGGTGTTATAGGCTTAATACTCCGATTAGTTGATGGAGTATCTGACACATCTAAATGGGGATATACTGCGGCGGTATTGGCCTTCTTATTAACCACTGCTTCAGCTGCACCCATGGTGGCAATCGCACCAAGAATAGCAAAAGGACATTGGCGTCGTATCATATCCAGACCTGCTGAAATGTGGTCTGCAGCAGGATTAATCAGCCTTTTATTGTTTATACCAATGTTGTGGGTGCTGCCTTCTCTAGAAGATGGTAGAAGATCATTGTGGTTTTATCATCCTGGTGAGGTTTTTGCATACTCACCTCATTTGTGGATGACGCTTTCTATATTAGGACTTGTGGTTTTAGGTTTCGTATTACTCTGGCTTTCTGCCCTTCCTGATTTTGCTCTGTTAAGAGACCGGGCATCCGATGGCAGTAAAGAGAAAAAGAGGTATACATGGCTGGCAAGAAACTGGACTGGGGCTACAGGAGACTGGATTTGGCAAAAACATAGGTTAGGAATTGTCGGAGCATTATATTTCCTTATGTTGATAACGGTTCATTTTCTTTTCTCAGTAGACTTTTTGATGACTTTGGTTCCTGCTTGGATAGATTCACTATACCCAGCTACTCATGCTGTTCATGCATTGCAAGCTGGGACTGCCACCATGTTACTTACTATGTTTATTCTGAGAAAATTCTGCGGATATAAAGAGATAGGACACGATCAATTTTGGGGTCTAGGCAAATTAATGTTTGCTTTGTCATTAATGTGGTTTTGGTTCTGGATGTCAAGTTTTATGGTGTTTTGGTATGGTAAAAGACCTAATGAAATACAAGTTTTAGAGCTTTTTATTAAAGGCCCTTACTTGCCTCTATTTTATGCAAACTTTATATTGGTTTTTGTTGTGCCTTTATTCACGATGATATGGAATTTCTTAAGAAGAAGTATATGGGGCCCGGCTCTTATCTCAGTTTCCGTCATAATAGGTATTTTCTTGGATAGGATTCGTGTATATGTAGCTGCTTACTCGGTCAGTGATCAAAGTGCAGAATTTCATGGCATAAAAACCATACCACCTACTGTATATCCAGACGTTGCTGACGTTTTCATTGTGATTGGTGCCATTGCGGGGCCGATACTTGTGTACATGCTGATTTCACGAGTTATACCGATTATAAACATCTGGGAGCAAAAAGAACTTTTGCTTTATAAACTTCACAAAAAATATCATAGAGCCACAGTAATGGTTTTAGGTAAACCGGAATAATACGAAATGCAAGAATATTCATACTCGTCAGATAAAGAATTAAATAAAAGCCTTCTCAAGGATGTACTGGGAATGCCTAAGTGGTGGCTTGCAGCTTTTGGATCCTTGTTATTAGTTTGGCTTACGGGTATGGGAGCATATGGCTGGGAGCTTAATCAAGGCATGGGGGTGACTGGGGTTAACAGGCCAGTATATTGGGGTTTTTACATAACAAACTTTGTTTTTTGGATTGGAATTAGCCACGCTGGCATCATGGTTTCAGCCATATTGAGGTTAACTCAAGCTGAATGGAGAAGGCCAGTAACGAGGGCAGCTGAAGTGCTTACCCTATTTTCTCTAATTGCCGCCCTTACAAATATTGCCTTCCACGTTGGCAGGCCTTGGCGCTTATATTGGATAGGGCCATATGATTTCTCAAGAGGTATATGGCCTAATATAAGGTCCCCGTTCGTTTGGGATCCTAGTGCTGTAGGAACGTATTTAATAGGAAGCTCTCTGTTCGTGTTTGTTGCTTTAATTCCAGATTTAGCTGCAGCGAGGGACAGATCCACGGGTTTGCCAAGAAAAATTTATGCTATGCTGAGTTTAGGTTTTAGGGGTACTCCTAGACAATGGAAGCTCCAAGCAGTGGCAGGTATTTTGTTATCGGCTCTTGTTTTACCAGTTTTCGTCTCAGTCCATAGTATCGTGTCATGGGATTTTGCGGTTTCAATTGGTGTTGAAGGTTGGCATTCAACGATTTTCGCACCATATTTCATTATTGGTGCGATTCATTCTGGAGTTTCTGCTGTGGCAATGCTAATGGCAATTATGGTTTGGTTGTGGAAATGGGATAAATACATCACTCCTGACCATTTTGATGCGATTGGTAGGTTGCTGATAATTGTAGCTACCACATGGTTCTTCTTCTTCGCACTGGAGTGGATATTCGCTCTGTATACTTTAGAGTCAGCTGAAATTGCTTTGCGAGAATGGCAGATATTTAGGAATCCTATGGGTCCAATGTTCCTTGTATTTATGCTTACAGCTTATTTTATACCTGTGCCGGCATGGCTGTTTAAAAAGGTAAGAAGAAGCCCTATGGGCATGTTCATAACAACTATACTAGTGAATATTGGTATGTGGTTGGAGCGTTTCCTAATCATAGTCCCCGGCTTGCAACGGAGGTCTCCACTAGAGTTTGATTGGGGTAGTTATGCTCCAAGCATTGTAGAGATTCTTCTTGTTACTTCAACATTTGCATTTGTTGGCATGGGTATACTTCTGTTTGCCAAGGTATTTCCATTAATTCCTATCTTCGATATGAAAGAGGGCGTTCGATTGAGAGATGAAATTAAAGTTGGACGTAAAACTGTGCCAGCAACAATACGAGAGTAGTTATTACAAAGATAATTAGAAAATAAATAAGATGCTATATAAAGAAAAAATATTAGAACAAAAGATAAACGAGTCAAGGGGAATATTATGATATCTAGTCGAAGCGTTATAGCTCTCTTTAAAGATGTAGATTCGGCTGCCGACGCACTTGATGCCGTTCGAGCTGGAGGCTTTGAAAGCCATGAATATGAGATCTTAACTGGAACTCCATATCCCGAAGGTGCCTTTGGAGAGGATGAACCAAAACATGGTCTATACAGGTATCCATTGATTGGCGCAGCCTGTGGCTTCATTATAGGCCTGATAATAACTGCAGGCACTCAGCTCGCTTATCCACTTGTTACAGGAGGTAAGCCAATATTATCTGTGCCACCAATGTCTGTCATTATGTATGAAGGCACAATGTTGGGCTCCATAATTTTTACGGTTATTGGTGTGATTATTGAATCGCGACTTCCGCGCGTTTTCATGGGAGCATATGATACTCGTGTTACTGAAGGATATATCGGCCTTACAGTTACGACTTCAGAAGAAAAAATATCAAAAGCAGAAGAAATACTTAAAAAAACAAAGCCAGAAGATTTAAAAAGAGGGTGGGAGCAGAAAGACTTTTAATAGTTTAGGGTCTTCATGCGTGAATATGAATTTTATAAAGTATAAAAATCGACGAAAAGCTACAATGCTATCTCTGGCCATAGTGTCAGTTGTTTTTGCTGCATTAGTTACAGGTTGTTACAACAACAACACTGGAGAAACAGGTATTTTGGGAATTGCAGACCTTAAATTTCCAGCTTTTCCAGAAACTGGCAGTCATGCTGTAGTGATTTTCTCTGAAATGCACTACTCACCGGCATATGATGACCAAGAAGGACCAACAATTGGACCGCCAAGTGATTCAGTGCCTGTTACCGGTCGTGAAATTCAATATACAGCTGAAGAATATACATTGTTGCGAATGTCTGGAAAAAGTACAAACAGTTACGAACAAAGTAAAGCGGCAGATATTTACAGAATTAATTGCTCTGTTTGTCATGGAGAATCCTTACAAGGTGATGGGTCGGTTGCAAAATACCTTACTCGTGGAGCGGCCCCCGCAAACTTAATAGGAGGGTCATCAGCAGATGCTACCGAAGGTGAAATCTTCGCTTGGATATCCTATGGTAGCCGAACAGGATTCGCTTTAGAGATGGCCGGTCAACCTAACCCTACCGTCATGCCAACATTTAACAAATTGCTTACAGAAGAAGAAAGATGGCACTTAGTTAAATATATTATGGCAAAGCAAAATAGATAATCATCTTCCAATAAACTCAAATAAAATAACCTTCATAACCTGTTAGAATCCGAAATTAAATTAGCTAGAGATCTGTGGGTTACGGCAGATTAATTAGATACTATTCACAACTCGGAATGGATTACCGTTTTTGGGCACGCCATACAAAGGCAGGTGGAATGTTCGCGAATGTTACCCCGCAATACATTTTCTCAGCTGAATTCTTACTAATTACATCGTTTGGTATTGAGCATCTAGGTAAATAGGATACCTGTACGAATGACCCTCCCGGTTTAAGCAGCTTGAAACTTTCGTTGCATATAAATCGTCGCTGTTCATGGTTTATGGCATTTAGGGGTAACCCTGAGACTATTTCATCAAATTCCTTAATACCTAATTCATCAGACAGTTTAGTCACCTGTCTTGCATCCTTACAAACGATCGTTGCTTTGGGGAAGAAAGTTTTTAGAAGCTGAACGAACTCTTGAGATTGCTCTACTAGAACTAGGTTTTTTTCGCTAATTCCTTGCCTAAGTAGCGCTCTGGTGAAAGTACCTGTTCCGGGACCTAGTTCAAGGATAGGCCCATTAGTGTCTGAGTTGATATGCTTTACCATAAGAGATCCAAGTGCTGCACTACTTGGCAATATAGCTCCTAGTCTGAGCGGATGTTTTAGGTAGGCTTGAAGCCAGATCTTATAAGTCATCGTGCGATTCTAGCATCTAAATTCACGTCACTTATGACTATTAATATTGATCATAAATTTGGGAGTTAATCTTTTTTAAGGACTCCAATAGGAGTAACCCAAATTCGCTTAGATATCTCATAACTTATAACAACATCATTTTGATTTGATTTCAAAGTTATAACACCGCGATAAGGGGAAGCATCTTTGATTACTGCAACATTCTCAGGCATTATTGAGTTTTCAACAAAATACTTTAACAACTCAGGATCATCCTCTGGGATTCGATCTATGTTGACAGTATTACCTGTTTTAACTTTATCTAAAGGGACGGTAAGCCTATCCCGGACAAACCCGCTTCCAGGAATTGGATGACCAAATGGGCATGTAGTTGGATTGCCCAAACGCTCGGAGATTTTTGTTGCTAGTTCATCGGATATTGCGTGTTCAAGTCGATGGGCTTCTTCATGGGCTTTGTGAGGTTCAAGACCGAGCAGGTCTACCACCATCCTTTTTGCTAGCCTTTGCCTCCTAACAAGCTTTTCTGCAGCTTCTTTACCTCGCTCCGTCAATACGACATCTTTTTCTGGAAGCATTTCTACAAGCTGCTCTCTAACTAAACGTCTAATCATTCCGCCGATTGAGGGCAACGTAGTTCCTAACTCCTCTTTTTCAGGTAAGCGTTTCAATTGCTCTGCTAACTGAGTATTGGTAACTCTGATACCAAGTTCATCGAGTTGAAAAATTGAAACCAGATAATTTTCGGCAGCCATAGAAAGGCGGGCGAAGTGAGTCGTATTGGTTGGTTTTGAAATTGCCATATTTTTTATTTTGAATATAAATGATCATCTGATTTTATACGAACTTTCTGATTTTAGTTTGTTTTGGTTACACCCAGATGGTAACTTACGACTATTAGCTCAACGAAAAAACTCCTCTAAGATCACTCGCGCAAAAAATTGAGAAACATTGCTACCTCCGCTGTTGACATTAGCAATCCCACAGCAGTAAGATTTATGTTTGCCGCCTGTTTAGGTGGAGGTGTTGAATTGTGCAAATTTAACATCCAAATGAAAGGCTTAGTACTCTTGGTGATATCCCATGACGAAAATCGATAAGCGTTTCATTTTGTGTTCGCGAAAAATAGTAAGGGTATTTAAAGGATTATAGGTTTAATATGCCGACAGTAAACCAGTTGGTAAGAAAAGGGCGAAAATCTAAGAGTAAAAAAGAAACTGCTCCTGCGCTGAGGGTTACATATAACTCACTTAAAAACAGGACTGACAAGGGATCAGGCTCCCCTCAAAAAAGAGGCGTATGTGTACAGGTTAGAACTATGACGCCTAAAAAACCTAATTCGGCTTTGAGAAAAGTCGCTCGTGTCAGGCTTACCAATGGCATGGAAGTAACGGCTTATATTCCTGGAGAAGGTCATAACTTGCAAGAGCACTCAGTCGTGCTGTTACGAGGTGGCAGGGTTAAAGACTTACCTGGAGTTAGGTACCACATTATAAGAGGATCTCTCGATACATCCGGAGTTGATCAACGTAAGCGGGGTCGTAGTAAGTATGGAAGCAAGAAGAATCCACAATTATCAGCAGCAGCAGCTGAATAGAAAATAGAGAAATGGCTAGAAGACATCGGGCAGAGAAACGAGAAATAGATGCAGACCCAAAATTTGGGAGCACTGATGTTGCCAAATTCATTAATCGTGTAATGATCGGCGGAAAAAAAACGGTAGCACGTAAAGTGGTTTACTCGGCGATTGAGATCGCCGAAGAAAAAGCTAAGCGTCCTGGTTTAGAGGTCTTTGATCAAGCTATTAGGAACACTGTGCCAATGCTAGAGGTTAAGTCTCGAAGGGTTGGAGGGTCAACTTACCAAGTACCTAATGAAGTAAGACCCGAGAGACGTACTACTTTAGCAATGCGATGGATTATAGCTGCAGCAAGATCCAGATCTGGAAGACCAATGGCGGAGAGGTTGTCTCAGGAATTACTCGACGCATCTCGGGGAGAAGGTACTGCAGTAAAACGTAAGGAAGATTTACACAGGATGGCAGAGGCAAACAAGGCATTCGCTCATTATCGCTGGTAGAAATACTGAAGATATCAAGCAGGTTTTACAGGTAATTAACCAATGAACTCGACAAACAAATTAAACAAAACTCGTAATATTGGCTTTATAGCTCATATCGATGCGGGAAAAACTACAGTGACCGAAAGGGTTCTGTACTTTGCGGGTCGAATTCATAAAATTGGTGGCGTGGATCAGGGAACCACTGCTATGGATTGGATGGAGCAGGAAAAAGAGAGAGGCATTACCATAACGGCTGCGGCAACTAACTGTAGTTGGGATGGGTATAACATTAACGTTATTGATACTCCAGGACACGTTGATTTCACCGCCGAGGTTGAAAGAAGTTTGAGGGTTTTAGATGGAGGCGTAGTTGTATTAGACGCGGTAGCTGGAGTGCAATCACAAAGTGAAACAGTATGGCGGCAGGCAGATAAATACCAAGTGCCTAGGATCTGTTTTGTAAACAAAATGGATAAAGTAGGATCTGACATAGATCGTGTAATGCAAAGCATAGTACGTCGATTGCGTGCAAATCCTGTAGCGATACAACTCCCTGTGGGTGCAGAAGCTGACTTTAAAGGAGTGGTAGACCTAATTGAGCGTAAAGCTTATTTGTACCCTGTAGAAGGAGAACAAATTCCTACAGAGCACCCTGTTCCGGATGAGATGAAAGAAGAAGTAGAGAAATACCGATCCACATTAGTGGAAAAAATTTCAGAGCTCGATGATGATTTAATGCTTAAATATCTTGAGGATGCTGAGATTACAAGCCAAGAGATAAAGACTGCCCTACGGAAGGCTACGATAAAAAATAAAATTGTGCCCGTATTGGTAGGCACTGCTTTAAAAACCAAAGCTATACAACCATTGATTGATGCAATCAATGAATACCTTCCATCGCCATTAGATGTTCCTGCAATTACCGGCAGGGAAATTAAAACAGGTAATGAAGTAGAAAGAAAACCTAGTCCTGATGATGCATTCTCTGCATTGGCATTCAAAGCTGTGACAGACCCATTTATAGGTCGACTAATTTACTTCAGGTCTTACTCAGGGACAGTGAAATCTGGAGCCATGGTTATCAATTCTTCAACAGGCAAGAAAGAACGCATTGGTCGTATAGTAAAAATGCACGCTAATACTAAGGCGGATGTCGATATGGTAGAAGCCGGAGATATAGCCGCGGCTGTAGGGCTTAAGGGAACCTCCACAGGAGACACTCTATGCGATGACTCAGCCCCTGTGCTATTGGAATCCATTAGTTTTCCAGAGCCAGTGGTTTCCGTCGCAATTGAACCGAAAACAAGAAGTGATCAAGACAAGATGTCTGAGGCGTTAATAAAGTTGTCAGATGAAGACCCTACTTTAAGAGTTTCGTATGAAGAAGAAATAGGTCAAACAGTTCTGTCTGGGATGGGAGAGTTGCACTTAGACATTATTGTTGACAGGATGCGACGTGAATTTAATGTTGAAGGCAATGTTGGTCAACCTAAAGTCGCATATCGTGAAGCTATTAGAATCGCATCGAAAGCCGAAGGTAAATTCGTTAGGCAGAGTGGAGGACATGGTCAGTATGGTCATGTAAAGATTGAAGTTGAGCCCCTAGATTCAGATAAACCATTTGAATTTGAGGACAAAATTAAAGGTGGCAATGTGCCGAAGCAATATATAGGTGCTGTTCGAAAAGGGCTCCAGCAGGCCCTAGGCGTAGGCCCAGTGGCGGGCTACCCCGTGGTGGGAGTTAAGGCAATATTGGTTGATGGCTCTTATCATGATGTTGATTCATCTGAAGTAGCGTTTACAGTTGCAGGATCAATGGCTATGAAAGAGGCTCTTAATCGTGCTAAAGGATATCTACTTGAGCCAGTGATGAACCTTGAGGTAACTTCACCTAGTGACTTTTTGGGAGAAGTTGTCGGAGATTTAGGCCGACGGAGGGCCCAGGTTAAAAATATTGATGCAATTGAAGACACTCAACTTATTTTCGCCTCTATTCCACTTGCAGAAACTTTCGGTTACGCAAACACACTGAGATCGCTTACACAGGGACGAGCTAGTTTTTCTTTAGAGTTTTCTGCCTTTGAAGAAGCACCAAAATCTGTCGTCGAAATGCAGCAGGCAATATAAACAATGGTAACGAAACAAAAAATGAGGATTGTGCTAAAAGCTTTTGATCATAAAATCTTGGATTTATCTGCTGGTCAAATAGTTGAGGCTGCAGAAAGAACAGGCGCTCAGGTTGCAGGTCCTATTCCATTACCAACCTCAATAAAAAGATTTTGTGTAATACGATCTCCTCATGTTTTCAAGAAATCAAGAGAACATTTCGAATTACGAACACACAACCGTTTAATTGACATATTAGAACCGACAAATAAAACAATAGACACTCTGACAAGCCTAAATGTTCCTGCTGGTGTCGATATATCAATAAAGTTGTAAAACGATATGAGTAATCAGATGACCATACAGGCCATTTTAGGTCGTAAACTAGGAACCACAGAAGTGGTACGACAGACTGGCGATATTGACTGTGTTACGGCTATAGTTGCTGGGCCATGTACAATTACTCAGCTCAAAACTAAGGACAATGATGGTTATTCCGCTGTTCAGATTGGTTTTGAAGAAGCAAAGAGTGTCAATAAGCCAATGTCTGGCCATCTTTCGGCAAGCGGGAATAAGTTTAAACACCTAGCTGAAGTACGAGTCCCGAATTCTGAATCAATTGAACCAGAAACTGAGAATCAATTGAATATAGGTCAAGTTATAGATGTAAATAGCTTTAGTGTAGGTGATCGAATTGATGTAACCGGATACTCAAAAGGAAGAGGTTTTGCAGGTACCATTAAAAGACATGGTTTTCATGGCGGGCCTAAAACACACGGACAATCTGATAGGCATAGAGCGCCGGGATCCATTGGAGCAGGCAGCACTCCAGGTAAAGTGATCAAAGGCATGAAAATGTCTGGTCATTATGGTGCTGAAAAAGTAACTGTTCAAAATCTTGAGGTGGTGCGAACTGACAACAACCGTAATCTTATATTTGTAAAGGGCGCTATTCCTGGCGCCAGAAATTCAATAATATATTTGCGAAGAAGCATTAAAGACCCTAATAACCATGGATTGATCATCGAGTTACAAGAGCCAGAAATCGAAGAAGAGATAGTAGAAGAAGTTCCAGTGGTTGAGGCAGAAGAAGTTCCTGCAGCTGAGGTAAAAGAAGAGCCTGCAGCTGAGGCAGAAGAAGAGCCTGCAGCTGAGGCAGAAGAAGAGTCTGCAGCTGAGGTAGAAGAAGAGCC
>MDSV01241358.1_pt1 | contig 21515 bp, 23 predicted proteins | sample 810851 | NCBI WGS metagenome assembly MDSV01 (sample SAMN05326640, study PRJNA326480) | marine metagenome | isolation source: seawater | place: Atlantic Ocean: North East | collected 2012 | reverse complement strand
CTTGTGTTACTTCATATTCAAGAATACGATTAATTTTGATTATTTCTTCATAAATGTAATTATAGTTTTTATTTTCTCTACTAATTTTTACAAGTAATTCTATATTTTTTCTATGATTGGGTATTGACAATTCAGTGTTGCTACTACATTTACAATGAGGACACCGTACTGTTTTTCCAGAATATAGAGACACTTTTTTTTTACACTCCAGACAAATTATATTACCACAATTATAACAAATATATTTAAATTTCGCATCAAATTGTTGAACACATATATTACATTCTAACTTATTCTCTTTTATTTTGGGTATTTTATCTTTATTTTCTTCTATATCACTAGATGCTTTCCTTTTTAATGGTGGGTCATTTGATTCTAATGTAGGAGTAGGATGTGTTTGTTCTACAACTGATGACATTTAATATATATTATTTATTATTTATTATATATTATATATTATATATTATATATTATTTTTGACTAAACTTTTTCCTAAAAAAGTTGTTTTTGATTTAACTTTTTTCTATTGAATTCTTATAATATAAGCTAATGCATAATATGGTGGTCTATTTTCGTGTGCACTTCCGCTACCGCTGTTGTCTATAGTGGCGGTGTGATTGTGGGCATGATCGTCAATGCTGACAGTATGTGTGTGATTTCCGGAGTCGGATGTCTGCAAAGAGGAGGAGGAGGAGGGAGGCAAGTAAAGTAGCGGTCCACCTACGCTTCCTACAATTTGCCCAAGCGTACTTATCGCACTCTGGTGTCGATGCGAACCGGTCTCGTTTGTTGAGCCTGTGTGTGAGTGGGTATCGTTGTCGATGGAGATAGAGTGATTATGTGAGGGCATTTGACTTTCAGAAAGTACTACTTCTTTTGCACCGCCAGTTGCACCTATACTATACTCGCTTCCGGCACCGACTATGAATTTATCTCTTAAATCTGGTATTGTAATACCATTTTGTGTTCCACCTATACATAAAGCCCATCCTACTAATGCTTCTGCTTCTGCTGTTGTACCACTCCACATTATAATACCTTTTATTGGAACTGTGCCAACACCTCCACCTCCACCTCCACCTCCCATTTCTACATCTTCTTCCCAATTATCACTATTATCTGATTTAAATACTTCATTAAAATTAGATACTCCTACTTCTTTAGCTATAATATTCCAATCATTAATTGTATAATTTGCACGAGTTCCTCCGCGATTAGTAATAGCAGCTTGTAAATCGGCATTATCAGTTAAACCAGTTGGTATAAAAGTATCTGATTTTTTTATTTTTTTTAATTTCATTTTTCCATCACTTATATCTATTTTATGTTCATCACCAATCCATAATGAATTATCTGATAAGAATAAATGTCGTATTTTATATTCTGCTGAACCAATATCATATGAAGCATTATTAGTAGGCAGTATATGATTTGAAATTTTTAATATATTATTTATTTCACAATTACTATTACTATTATTTATTGATATTACTGAATTAAAATTTGAACCATCGAAAGCACATAAATTCAAATTATCATCTAGTTTTTTATGAGCAATATTTTTTGCTGATATTGTATTTATGTCTCCATTATTTTTATAATAACTAATAGCATTTTCATTATCCATTATTGATATAGAATTGTCTACTTTATCAATATATGTTGGTAAGTATTGATCTGACATATTATAATATATTATATTATATTTAATATTAAAAAAAAACATTATTAAATAAATTTTTGATGAAAAGTATATTTATGATATTACTTTTTTCCTAAAAAGTATTTTTTGACTATACTTTTTCCTAAAAAGTATTTTTTGACTATACTTTTTACTAAAAAGTATTTTTAAAAAGTATATTTTAAATCATATACACTTGGTCGTAATTTATAGTTATTGTTTAATAAATCTATTATTAACATTTCTAATTCATATGGCAGTTTATTTAAAAGTGTTAAATCACCCTTATAAATCATATCTGTATATATTAAATATAATATACAGCCTAAACTATACATATCACTGGCTTTACAATAATATCCGTCATAAATTTCGGGAGCAATAAATGGTTCTGTTCCAGTTACATTTGATATTTTTTCTAAATCATAATAATTACTAGTGTGATTCATAGATAAATGAAAATCTATTAATATATAATTATCTGTTTTATTATCTAATAAATAATTTTCAAGTTTTATATCCATGTGAACTATATCTATGTTATGTATACTATATATTGGGTCTATCATTTTATTAATTACTGTTTTATAGTCACATATACTTAATCGTTTTTTCTTCATATTATAGTGTAAATCTCCTTTATTATAAAAATCCATTACAGAATAAAAATAAGATGTATCTTCATATGTTTCATTTATTTTTATTATATTTGGATAGTCATCATAATTTTTGTATGTATTATCTATTTTTTTTTAATATATTAAATTCATTTATATAGTTAAATTTTTTATTATTAATAATTTTTGGAGTTTTTTTAATCATCTTATTTTCATATTTATATAATCTTGAGGTTAGTGTTTGATCATATAGTTTTTTAAACATATATTTATAACGATTCATTAATATACTATATTATTATACTATTTACTTTTTATATTTCTTAAAAGTTTTATAAGAGTTTTTCTCTAAATTCAGAAAAAGAATTAGAACTCTCATATTTATCTATTAGTTCATTTAAGTTTGTTTTTAATGTATTTGTTTCATTTTCTAATTCTTCTAATTCTAATTCTAATTCTTCTATTTCTTTTTCTTCATTTATTTGACGATCATCTAATTCTTGAATTGCCGAATGATATAAACTATATATCATATCTTGATTTATAGCATGAAAATCATCTGCCAATTTTCCGTAACAATAAATAAAATTCCATTTTTTTTCAAATGTAAATGATAAATCATCATTTATATCTACTTCTATAGTTTTATTATCATTAATAATATCATTATTATCTGATACTATAAATTTATATTTATTATTAGTTTCTAATAAGTCATTTATTTCTTCACATTGTATTTTAAATAATTCTTTTCCATCTATATTTATACTAGTCCAAGAACTATTATTTAATTCTTTATTAATATCACACACATATTCTTTTTTTAAATCAATAGATTCGGGTAATACATTTTTAACTTCTTGGGCGATAAAGCCAATATCATTTTGTTTTCTATCTATTATATCATAATTATATACATCAATATTTTGGATTTTATTTAATGCATCATTAGGATCAACCTTGGTAATATTTATTTTTGTTCTTATATCAGATGCAGTAGTATAATTAGAACTCATAATATAATAATGTACTGTTAAATACCATATTAATAAATATGTACTTATATCAGTATGACTAGTTAATGAAACATAATTTGAGGTACTATGCTCCCATGATCTTGTAAAATTTCCTATAGAACCATTTTCAACTTGAGTTCTTGTAACAATACCATTATTTATAAGATGTGAACTAGTAATAAAATTTTTATTATTTATAAATGTATCTAAATTTGATACTGTTGTTGATATTTCAGAAGCTATATTACTATTTAATGTATTTAATTCATCATTTACATATTTTTTTGTAGATATATCAGTATCATCTACTGGATTAGCAACATTTTTAATAAGTTTATTATTTAAATCTACATAATCTGTATTATATTTAATTGTAATTACTGGTGAAACAGTTGAACCATCATAACTACATATATATAATCCATCATCTACATTAGTTGATTTATTCATTATATTTTTTATAGATAATGTATCTACATCTGTATTAGATCCATTAGAAGAATGTAATGAAATATTATTATTTACTGGATCTGATTTTATTAATTTATTATCAATATCACGAATACATACAGCTTCAAATAATTTAAAATTACTAAATGTACTCATTTATATTTATTATATTTATTATATTTATTATATTTATTATATTTATTATCTGAATTATATTTATTATTTAAAAAAAAATTTACTTTAATATTTTAAAATTAAAAATTTTTATTTTTAATACTAGTTATTAAAATATTTATTTTATTTTTTAAATTATTATTTTTTTCTTTAATGTTTTTAATCTTATTTTTTAATATAACTATTTTATCTTTATTAGTTATTTGTTTTTTATTTAATTCTTGAATTGCTGAATGATATAAACTAAATACCATATTAGAATCTAATACATGAAAATCATCTACTAATTTTCCATAACAATATACATTATTCCATTTTTTCTCAAATGTAAATGAACCATCTTCATTTTTTTCTATTTCTATTGTTTCATTATTAACCATAATATCATTATTATCAGATACTATAAATCTATAATTAGTTTGTTCTAGTGTATTTAAATCATCACAATTCATATTATACATAATTTTATCATCTATATTTATACTAGTCCAAGTAATATTATTTAAATGTTTATTAATATTGGGAATATAACTATTTATAGTTTTAGTAGATTTTGGTAATATACTTTCAACTTCTTGAGCGATAAAACCTATACTTTTTCTATTTGAATCTATTATATTATAACTGTAAGTATCTATATTTCTTAGTATATGTAAAGCATCAGTTGGATCTACCTTACTAATATTATCTTTGATTCTTATATCAGAATATGTATAATAAGTTGGTGTATGTACACTATACTGTACTACTATTCCAGCGTTTTGAGAATAAGTAACATTAACCCAATTATCAACCGTTCTAGTTCCAGTGTGTGCGACGGTACTTGTCACAGTCCGTCGGCTACCTTTGCCCCAACGACCTTTTGGTGGGGTATAGTATGATGATGTAACAGTTGTGTAGTAAGTATAGGTTTCTTCAACTGGATGATTTTCATTAACAGTCCAATATCTAGTTGTAGCACCAGTAACAGTCATTTGATATACAGTACCGACTTGAGTGTTTTTTTTATAATATAATGATGTTGCATATCCCTTGTTATTTACATTACTTGATGTTAAAAATCCACGATTATTATACCAATCTTGAGTTGCTCTAGTAGTATTAGCATTAATTTCATCTTCTGTTGTTGTTAATGTATTACTAATATCTGTACTTGCTGTTTGATTTAGGGTATTTATTGTATCAGCAAGATGTTTTTTATTATTGCCATCATTATCATCTACTGGATTAGCAACATTTTTAATAAGTTTATTATTTAAATATAAATAATCTGTATTATATTTAATTGTGATTACTGGTGAAACAGTTGAACCATCATAACTACATATGTTTAATCCATCATCTATGCTAGTTGATTTATTTATTATATTTTTTAGAGATAATGTATCTACATCTGTATTAGTACTATTAGAAGAATATAAAGATATATTATTATTTACTGAATCTATTTGTATTAAATTTTCATCAAAATTACGAATACATACAGTTTTAAATAATTTAAAATTACTAAATGTAGTCATTTATATTTATTATATTTATTATATTTATTATTTATTATTTGAATTATTTAAATTAATAAATAATATCATAATTAAGTAAATTTATTTAAATTATTTATTAATTCATCTAATTTATTTTCTAAACTATTATTTTCATCTTCTATATTTTTAATTTTATCTTCCATTTCTTCTAGTTTCTCATTTATTTCAAATTCTGTATCATCAAATTTTTCAATAGCACTACAATATAGACTAAATATTACATCATAATTTATTACATGGAAATCATCAACTAATTTTCCATAACAATATATATTATTCCATTTTTTTTCAAATGTAAATGAACCATCTTCATTTTTTTCTATTTCTAATATTTTCTTATTAGATTCTTGATTATATACAGTAAATCTATATTTAGCTCCATCAAACATATCTAATTCATTACAATACATTTTATACATAATTTTATCATTTATATTTACTGTAACCCAAGAAATATGTGTTAACTGTTTATTAATATCTGGTATATAATCTTTAACCATACTTACTGCCTCCGGTAATATATTTTTTACTTCTTGAGCGATGAAACCTATATTATTATTATCATCTGTATTTATTACATTATAATTATAAACATCAAATTTCTTAATTAAATTTAAAGCATCACTCGGATCTATTCTAGTAATATTTTTTTTTATTCTTTTATCAGATGATAAAAAATAGCCGCCAGCTGAGGTTATGCTACCATTAGAATATATACTATATCCACTATAATAACCTCTTATGTATAACCAACTACTTACAGTACTGTGACCATCCATGGTTACATATGATAAATTACTTGTTAAATAACCTTTAGTATTAATCCAATCATCAGTAGCATAAGTAGTTTCAAGTGTAGTTTTAAGATCATATGTATTTAATTTATTTATACCAAAATCATATATACTTGTATTTAATACTGTTTGAGTTGGAGGCAAACTTAAATTAGTTATTGTATCATTCATATATTTTATATTAGAAGCATCTTGATCATCTACTGGATAAGCAACATTTTTTATAAGTTTATTATTTAAATCTACATAATCTGTATTATATTTAATTGTGATCATTGGTGAAACAGTTGAACCATCATAACTACATATATGTAATCCATCATCTACACTAGTTGATTTATTCATTATATTTTTTATAGATAATGTATCTACATCTGTACTAGATCCATTAGAGGAATGTAATGATATGTTATTATTTGAAGTATTTAAAAATACTAACTTATCGTCACTGGCTCTTACACTAACTGCTTCAAATAATTTATAATTACTAAATGTACTCATTTATATTTATTCTTATTTTTTTATTTTATTATATTTTGGTTTTTAATTCGTTTATTATTGAATATAAATCATTTATTTTATTTTCTAATTCTATATTTTTATTTTCTAAATTAGATACTGTTGTTTTTAATGAAGCTATTTCTGTAATATGAGTTTGTTGTATTCTGTCAATTTCTTGTGTAGCACTGAAATTTAGTGTAAATAATTTATTTTTATCTACTATATTTAAATCATTTACTTCACTACCATAACAAAATACATTAGTATATTGAGTAGTAAATGTAAATGTGTTATCACTATTTCCGATTAATATTATTTCTTTTTCATCACTAGCATCACTAGCATTAGTAGAATTACTTGCATAAAATTTATATAATATTCCACTTACATTTGGTAAATCAGTCGAACTCATACTAAATTTATCATTTACACTATTCCAAGTACAATTAATTACTTTAAATACATTTGGTATAAAATCCTCTTCTTGTGATACAGCCATAGGCATTATTGATTTTACTTCTTGTGCTATAAATCCAATTGTTTTATCACTACCTCGTTTTAACTTATCTATATATTCATAATATCTACAAGGTATAGTTCGTAACTGTTCTAAAGCTAAATTATCTGGAACATCTACTATATTTGTTTTTATTCTACTATCACTAGTATGATAAATAGTATTTGAAATCCAAATTCTACCATTAAATCTAGCAGATATACTAGTAGGAGGATTATTACTACCATATCCGAAATTCCCGGTGGAATTACCCTGTCCCATCCATATATAGTAGGGCACGTTTGAAGTATAATCACCTCCCGATGGCTCGTTTCTGGCATCGCCAACATATAAGGGATATTTTAGACCCCCGCTCCAACTACTATGACTGTAGGGTGTTCCTACACCAAGCCTACTATCACATTGAATATCACCTGCTACATGTAATTTATAACTAGGATTAGCTGCTCCAATACCAACATTTCCATAAAATAATGAATTTTTATTACTATCTATTTCATTTATAACATCACTCCCCCAAGCCCACCCTAAATATGATGTAGTTGAACTATCTTGTACATAATTAAACCAAGGGCCAGAACTACTATTAGGTGGATGAATTTTAGTGAATGGATATACATTACTATCTGCTGTACTTATACTTTGCCATTTTCCAATTTCTAAACATACATCACGATTATTTTGTGAATCACCAGAACTTAAACCACTCTCAGTATCTTCATAACTTCTTTTAGTTATTGGTGTATTTTCTTGAGTCCAAGCTCGTGTAGCATATAATGAATCAACATCTTCTAAATCACCTAAATCAGTAGGTGTAAATGTATTAAACCAACTTAAATTTACAGCATCTCCATCATCATCTGGATCCGCTAAATTTATAATTTTCTTACTACTCATATTTAAATTTTGTGTAATTACACAATTTTGATTACTATTATTTATTTTTAATACTGGTGTTAATACATTATTATTAAAACTACATATTTCTAAATCCATATTTGATGCTTTGTTTAAAATTTTCCCTATAGACATTGTATCTACATTATCATTACTAGTAGATGAATGAAATGATAAATTATTATTATCTGTATTTGTTACAATTATTTCTTTATTAGCATCTTTTATTGCCATATTTTTAAATATAGATGTATTAATAAAACTCATTTATATATATACTATCTATATTTATTATTTTTTATATATCTCTTTATTAAAAATTAAAAAAAAATATATAAATATTTAAAAAAAAATACATAGATTTACAATTTATCTTCTAATATATATATATAATTCAATATTTATAATAATTCAATATTTATGATTCAATATTTATGATTCAATATTTATGATTCAATATTTCTAATATAATAATCATGTTCAATTGTATTTCTCATTATAAATCTTTTTACATTTACTGTTTCTTTTTGACCAATTCGAACCGCTCTACCAATTGCTTGTTCCTCAATAATTTGTGCCTCTTCTTTTGTTGTATTTAATGTGTCTAGTAAAATAATAGTAGATGCTTCGGTTAAATGTAAACCCGAAGGACTTTTATCAGAAGACATTAAGACTACATTAATATCATTTTGAATCTTAAATTTACGAATTTTAGATGAAATTGTATTAATAGATCCATTTAAGAATATATGACAAATATTATAATCTGTAAATATACGAGAAATTAGTTTTAACATATTATCCCATTGCGAAAATACAATTATTTTTTTTGTATTATCATTTTCAATAATCTCCTTTATCATATTAATTAAATGTTCAATCTTAGTTCCCAATTTAGGACCCTCATTATTTTCTTCAATATTACCCTTAATAACTACTGTTTCCGAAATATCATAACTATGACGACAAATAGCACATTTTAGTTTATTACCATGTGTATGATTATTTACATCTCCAATACAAGTACTACAGAATAAATGACCACACGGTGTAACTGTTTTAGTTAGATTATCTAATTCTTCCATACAAATAGGACATGTTTCTTCTTCCTTAATTTTATCTTCTATATCATTAAATATATTATATTTAGCTTTTACTTCTACTAATTTTGTTTTTGTTTCATCCATTTTCATTTTATTTTCTTGAATACCAGTATTATTATTTATAGGATCAGCAGTCATTTTATCTAATTGTTCTTGTAATTTTTCTAATCTTTTAGTATATTTATCTATTTTTTTCTTATAATATAAAGTCATTTTTTCATGAATTTCATCTAGTGTTAATGGTTTATTACCTAAAATATTAATATGTTCATCTGATACCATAATATGATTACATAATTCAATTTTCTTTTGATCATCATTTAATGCACTATCATAAATCATTCGTTCTAATGGTGACATATTTAAAAATTCAGTTGTAATAATAGGTGCTGGAATAGATACTTGTTCTGCTACTGAATTTTTTGTATTTTTACGAAAGAACATCTCCATTAAATTATTAATTATATGACGAAACTCATTATTACAAATATCTTGAAGATCTGAAACATATTTAATAACATTTTCAAAACTTTCAATATTATGAAATGGTGTTCCACTACATAACCATCTATATTTACTGTTTATATTATTTAAATATTCATTCATAGCAATACAGTTTTTCTTACGATTATTATTAATATATTCATGACCTTCATCTAATATTACTCGTTCCCAATAAAAGTTATGTAATAATTTTTCATCATCGGGGGATTCATCTATTAATGTTTGATAACTTTTACTTAAAATGAAATTATATGATAAAATAACAATATCATATTTATTATATTCTTCAATACTACATTTACGAAATTGACGAATATCTCGAATTAACTTATATTTTAAATCATATGTATTACTAATCTCTTCAATCCATTGAAGACATAAACGAGGCGGACATAGTAGTAATGTAGGTGGATTATTAGGATTCAATTGTTCAACTACTAAACTTAGCATTGAAAATGTTTTTCCTAATCCTACTTCATCACCTAATATACCACCTTTAAATCTAATTTCTACATTATTATCATCCATATTTAGAATTTTACCTTCATTATTTGAAATTAATTTTACATTAATTTCGGGAATGTTATATACATAATAATTATTTGGTAATCTATATGTATCAAAAATCTTATTATTTGTTATATTAAATTCATGTTGAATCATCCATTGAATATTAGTTTTTTGATATTCATATTGTTCTCTTTTATATGTTTTTTTTAACATATTATTCGAATAAAATGTATTATCTGTTTTTAATTGACTATGATTAAACTTACAATCACTATATGTATCTGAATTATCCTTAATAATTTTAAATAAAAATAGTGGCATTTTTTCTGAATCATATAAATTTAATAAAAAGTCCTTATCCATATAAATAGAAATATCCAATCTCCACTGTAATGTTTCACCTCCATAACGATAATTATAAGAACTAACTGGATTATCTCTTAATGTAACTCTTAGTTTCATCTTATTTAAATATGTAGAATTTGTTAAAATTTCTGTTAATCCAAAAGTATCATTACTTTGTTTATAAAAAGTTGCTAAAGATATTTCATCACTAAACTCATTTTCACCCATAATATCAATATTTGAAAAACTGTTATTACTGGTTCTATCTGTAATTTGGAAATATACTAAATTATAATTACAAGGATTACTATTTCTAATACTCATTTCAATATCCTTAAATTTAATATAATTATTAGGTATTTCTTCATTTTTTGTTAGAAAATATTCTCGTGTAGATGCGGGTTGATCCGTAGATTCCATTATTTTTTCATAAAATAGAAATCAATTTTGAAACATATTATATTTTATAATCATATAGAAATTTTTTTATAAGTCTTATATATAGAACTAAAATATGACCGAATCATTAGCAGTTTATATTGGTGCTGGTTTGGATTTAAAAATGATTAAAAATATGAATAATATCACTAATTTTGTATATGTTGATTCACAACCACACAGTGAATTTGGATTAGAAGAATATTGGTGCCGTGATCCAGATTATATTTTTAATTGTTTTTGTCCTCATTATGCACCATATATAAATGAATTTTCAAGACCAGAATTTGTATCAGAATTAAAAAAAACTGCTAAACAAGAAAATATAACTTTAATTTCTGAAGAAGTAAATAAAAAATTAATTTTTCAATATAATAATCAATATATAAATTATTTTATTAATTTATCTGTTCCAGAATATTTATATATGATACAAGATGATATAAAAAATTTTAATCATTTAATTATATCTGGTTTTTTTCCACATTATTCTATTTTAAATTATACAAAAAATCCAGTTACATTTTGGGGTAATACAAATACATTATATATTCCTGAATATAATTGTTTATTCAGTAATATAGTAAAAGATACAATAATTTATAAGTTAAATAAGGAAACATTATTTGAAAAAAAATTCAATAGATTCAATTTAATTGAATCAGATGGTTCTCTTAAATGTTTCCGTTTTTGGGAAAATTTTATTACATATGTTTATTCTAAAACACAAAAGTAACAATTAAATAACAGTTAAATAACAATTAAATAACAATTAAATAACAATTAAATAACAACTGGTACAAATTTACTAAATAAACAACTACCATCTTCGCACCATTTTACACATATTGCCTTTACATTTACACCATTTAAAATTGCTTTTTTTAATGCTTCATAATAAAATGTATCAATATTAGATGGTTTAAAATAGTCACAATCATCACGTTGAATAATAAAATATAATGAAGCATCATAATTATTCTTTTTACAATCTTCTAATGTTTCTAAATGTTTAATAGCTCTTTCGGATATTGGGACATTTTTATTTTTTCTAAATCCATCTGGAAAAATAGCTGCTTTTTTATATTTAGGCAATGTACTAATTTCTGGTTTTGCAACTGAACTATGAGAATTATTTTTTTCAAAATCACATAATAATACACTTTTAATTTCAATATATTCTTCTGTATCATTTTCTTTTTTTATATAAAAATCAAAACGACTATCTTTATATTTTTTCTCTTTTTTATATTCCTTATAATTTCTATATTTTTCTATAATATTATTTTGAATTATACTATCAAAAATTTTATTTCCAAACATTGGATTTGTATTAGTTAATGTAAATGTATCCTTAGTAGAAGGCAAATATATCAATTCAATAGTATATTTACTTTTTCTTTTTTCATCATCATTATAAGTACAATAAAAATCTGATTCACAATTTAATAAACCCGATACTCCTAATGCCGGACAATGTGCCAAAGTTTCATTTTCATTTACAAGAATATCAGCAATGTAAGGAGATTTAATATGTTTACTAGGTCTTTTAACTAATTTTGCTCCATTAACCAAACTATCATACTGATATAGTATAACACTCATTATTACTTTAATTTTTAAAAAAAATCAATTTTTAAACTTTTATATTATATAAAATATATGATTAAGACAAAAAATATACCATCTGATCCTATTTTATATGATTCTATTAAAAAAAAAGTAAAAGCAAAATTTGAAAAAACATCTAGATGGCCTTCGGCATATGCATCGGGTTATTTAGTAAAAGAATATAAAAAACAATTTTCTAAAAAATATGGTGATAAAAAACCATATATAGTAGAGAAAACTATAAAAAAAAGCACTAGGATGAAAAATAAAAGCACTAGGATGAAAAGCAAAAATAGTAATAATAATGGTCTTACCAGATGGTTTAATGAAAAATGGGTAAATGTATGTAAAAAGAAAAGTGGCAAATATGTTCCATGTGGTCGTAAAAAAGGTTCTATGAAAAAATATCCATATTGTAGACCATTACATAGAATTAATAAGGCTACACCAATGACTGTAGGAGAAATTAAAAAAAAATATGGATCAAAAAAACTAAAAGAAATGTGTAAACGAAAAAATAGTAAACGTGATAAAAAAAGTATGACTTATGTAAAAAAATCACGCAAATGGACAAAAAAATATAAAAAATCTATTAATTGTAGAAGACCTAAGGGATTCTCTCAAAAACAATATTGTAAAAGTAAAAGTAAAAGTAAAAGTAAAAGTAAAAATAAAAATAAGGATTAAAATAAAGTTATAGTTATAAATTATTATCAATATAATCACATACATAAATAAGTGATTCACTGACAATATTTGATTTATAACTCTTAATTACATCTAGATTATATTTTTTTATATATTTTTTATATAATTCTACATATTTTTTTTTATTTTTATGCAATTCTGATATTTTATGAACTATCATATCTGCTTTATTATTTCTACAGAATTCATTATACTTTTCTAATAAATCATCTATTTTTTCTTCTTCTACAGTTCCATCACTAATAATTGATTTTGGTATCTTATAATATCTTGAATGATTTGCAACACATATATTATGTAAAAGTGGATTTTGTTTTATATTATATGTTGATCGTAAGGTTATATTAATACGAGGTTTAAAATAGGGTATATCTTTTTTCTTATGCTTCATTACTCTATGTGGTATGTCCGAATTCATAAATAATACACTATTATCATCTAATTTTATATCAGTCCATTTATCATCTAATTTTAATTGAAATCGTGAATAATATTTATCTTCTATTGGAGTACCATCTAAATAAAATGTTAGTGAAACAAAAATAGGTCTTTCATCTACTTCACAAGGATACCAATAGTCATCATCTGTATGACCCGCTATATTCATAGAAGGATCTGTATAATTATTACATACTGCAATATTAAAAGTATAATCATTTATTTTGTTATTAGGTGATTTTTGTTTTAAATAGTCTCTTAAAAATGGTACTATATTACATAATTCATCTGGTAATGGTTCAGTAGAAGTTTCCAATGATACATTATTTTGAGTTTGTTTTGCTGTCCAATATGTAGAATCCCATTTATGACCACATAATATACCAGTATCATCAACATATTGCCCATTTCCATAAGTATTTACTTTTCTTTGTGGAAAATTTGTCAAGAAACCACCTGGTATCTTATAATTCCATTTATTAGTTCTTAGAAAATTTCTTAAGTTTTGAATAGCATCATCTGATACAATATTTTCCAAACGATCTAGTTGATACATTTTATATATTGTAATAAAAATATCGATTTTATTCTAGTAAATGTAAATTATCTTCGATAATACTAATATTTCCACATAAAATATCTATACGATTTCTTGACATCTCTTTATTAATACTAGTTTCTGACATAAAACTAATTATTTCATCCTTATCATAATTATATTTTTCAATAAACATTAATGCATAAAAATCAGCTTCGTTTTCAATATGCTCTAATTGTTTAGCATTAAAATTACCCGGATGTATTTTTACATGATTATATATATGATGACCATATTCATGAGCTAATATATGTGCTAATATTGATTTATTGGTCATTGGTATTAATCTATCATTAATTAGTATTAAATTTCTAGGATTACCTCTAAAATCATTTTCAATTAAAGAAAACGCCGGTATATGTAAATTATTATCAACTTTTACTTCAAATAACTTACCACTGAATTCGACTAATTCATCTAATACTTCTTCTAAATTATTTAATTTATCTAACATTTATATTATATTATATCCTTCTTTTTCTAAATTAGTTAAATTGATTTTTTTATAACTTATATAATAAGCAAATCATAATGGAAGTCTTACATACTACACCTCCACCAACTCCTAGTAAGACTAGTCCACCCGCTCTAAAAAAGAAAAAGAAAAAAAAAAAATAAATGTCCTTGTATTATCAAAGGAGAACAATGCACTTCACAACCATCATTAGCTGTTGGATATTGTAAATGGTGTGATACTACATTTTGTTCATCATGTAGAATGCCAGAAGTTCATAACTGTCCAAATTTAGATAAATTAAAAGAAAGTAAGAAAGCACTAAATTCTAATCAACTTAATAAAAATAAATGTCATACTAGTCAATTAGAACATCAATCTAGATCATAATCATATTGTGTTAATTCTCTACCTAATACTTTTTTTACTAAATCTATACCTCCCATAAATCCTTCATTTTTACAAAATGTAATAACATCTTTTTTTTTCATACTTGTTATTTTCATAATAAATTTCTGTCTAAATGTTGTATATGTTAAATTAAAATTTAATTCAGATATTTTATATAAATCTTCACAATATCTTTCATATATTTCTTCTACTGGTGTTAAACAATCAATTTCTTTTAATAAATATTCTATTATTACTATTATAGTCAATTTATCAAACATATATAATATATTTATTTACAAATCTATATATCCTTTATTTATATTTATTGTTTTTTTATATTTTATTTTTTATTTATTCTAGTATATGAATTATAAATTTTTAATTACTTTACTATCATCTTCAAATGAAAAAGTATTGAAATTAGCTTATAATACTATAATAAATCAATATAAACACACTATGGATTATACTATAGTAATAGTAGTAAATAGTTTAAATCTCGAATATTACAATGATGTATGTGTTGAATTTGAGTCAAATAATGTAGAAATAATACAGACACAATCTAATGGTAAACCGGGTATGGGTCATAATAGTTTATTTGAAATATTTAGGCAAAAAAAAGAATATGATTATTTAATATCAGTAGATGGAGATGATTTCTTATATCCATATGCATTACATCAATTAGAAAAATGTTTTAAAATAAAAAATAATGTTGATATAGTTTGTATTTATGGAAATGATACATTACGAGATTATACTTCACAATATGATAATTCTGATATATATTTACATAATAATTTTTATTTAAGAATAGGATATAATTTACCTAAAAAATTTGCAGATTCTGATTTATTAATTAATCCATTACGCACAAATATTATAAAAAAAGGGGTTCAAACTATAATAAGATTTATAATGGGTTCGAGAAAATTTATAGATTCTAATCAAAATACTTTATTATATTGTGAAAATTGTAATATACTTGATGATTACCGTTTTTATCTAAATTATATTGATAATGTTCTAAATAAAAATATGAATGGATTAATAATTAATAGTGATCATATATATTTATATAATAATATTAATCATAATTCAGTTTCTAAAATAAATACATCAAAATATGACGAAGATTATAATATAATTACTGATTATATAAATACTTTTAAACATTTAGAAGATAGCATCGGTATTAACTGGGATTTAAGTATATTAGATTATTATAAATTAACACCAGTATTTAATGAAGAACTCCATATTCAAACAAATGGCGATGGTTCATTTAATATAAATAAGGATGAATTAGAAAAAACTCAAAACTACTTATATTTAATAGATTTTGCTAATGAATTATGTATAAAATATTATAATAATTGTATTTTAGATATAGAAAAAAATCTTTTTACATGTGATGGAAATAAACAAGAAGCATTAGAATTATGCTTATTTTTAATAAATAATAAAATAATTGATAGAAAAGTGTATATATATATGGCTATTTGTTATTATTATTGTAATGATACTAAAAATACTTTAAAATATATCGAAAAAGCCGAATATATGCTTTATAAATATCCAGTATTAATTGATTTTTATAATAATAATAATAATTTTTAAGTTAAATTAATTTAAATTGATTAATTTAAAATTATTAAATAAGAATATAATAAATGAATTCTTTATATGTATACAAGGTATTTCCTCATATTATTTTTAAATATAAATCTCCATTAAAAGTAAAAATTCCAATAAAAACAATAAATAATGTATTTGAAAAAAAATATTTTGATAAAAAAAATGTCGATATAAATGACATAGATTATTCAGAAAATTTTTGGAAAAATATAAAAAAATAATTATTTAATAATTTATTTATATTTTTTAATAAAAATTAATATTTTTTTTTAATAATTTTTTTATTATATATAATATATAATGGATTTTACTAATGAAGTTCAAAACGTTGAAAACGCACCAGTTGAAAAAACTGAAGATGTAGATGAATTACAAGCTATGGCTAATGAAATCGCCCAAGAAGATTCAGAAGAAATTTTATCCGAAGAAGGTACTGAAGACGTTGAAGAACCAGAAGTAGTTGAAAAAGGAGGATTATTTGGTTTAGATATGAATAACATGATGTTATTAGGTTTAGCTATTTTATTAATTGCATTCTTTTTCAGAAAAGAAATCCAAGAATTTTTCGCACCAAAATCATCATCTGATTAATTTATTTAAATTTTACAATTTTATTATTTTTTTGTTTTTGTTTTTATTTTTACTACTAATATTTTATACTAATATTTTTAATAAACTTAAAGATTTATTATTACTTATAATATAGTAATGTATTATCGTTCTATATTTCCATTATTATTTTTATATTCCTTTTTAGTTACATTATCAAGTACTGAAAATATAGAAAATATAGAAAATATAGAAAATATAGAAAATAAAAAATATATAAAACAAAATAATTCAAATATAAATTATAAAGAATATTTTGATCAATATTATAAAACTAAATACTTATATTATAAAAATAAATATAATGCTAATGTAACAATTAAAGAAATTAAACACCTAAAGGCTCAAGGTTATTTCTATTATGTTGTTAAAAATGGTGAAGTATGTGATTATGCAGAAAATATATTAATTAATAAAACTCATTATTATTATATGTTTCGTATATTATTACATGAATTAACTCATTATTTACAGTGTATTTATTCTAATAAAAATAATAAAAATATGAGTTCAATTAAAAATAAAATGCCTTCAGATAAATATATTAAATTTGTTAAAGATTCATATAAAAATTTGTATTGGGATTTTGAATTTGAAGCATTCTATTATCAATATAATTATCATGATTTTAAAATTTTAGAATCTGAAGTGATGATTAATCATTAATAAATCATGATATATAAAACTCACTTAAAATATATAAATATATACATATATATACATATATATATACAAAAATATAATGGGTTATATTTATATAGAAGATTTAAATGATATTCAAAAAACTTTATCAAAAAAAAATAATAAAAATATAAATATTATTTTCATATTTTTAATTTTTATATTATGGTTATTTTATTTTAAATTGATTTTTATATAAAAATTATATCAAAACACTATGAATCCCCTTTTGCCAGATGTTGGACCAAATTATGAAATTGTTGCTATTATAAATAAAGAAAATATGAATGATGAAAATGATTATCAAGATGATATTATTTTAAGTATTCCAGAAAATTTTTATCCTAAATTATCGAAAGAAGATATTGGAACTTTAGAACCAATATTTTGTGTAGATAATATGATCAATACAAAATGTTTCAGTTCTCATAAAAGACCTATTCGTATAATCAAAAAATATCGTGAAGAATTTAAACTAGAAAAAGGATATAAACTAGGTGATATTATAAAAGCTCTAAAAGGAAAAACAATGTATGTTGTTCGTCGTGATGTAGATGAAAATGGTATTAAAATTGATGATACATATGTAATAGTTGAAGGTATAGTAGAAGATATTGAACCGTATAGAATTGATGAATATGATCATACAAATTTACTTTTAGATTTTGGACATAAAAAAGAACCAATTTCAATTAATAGAGTATTTTTCAAAAAGTAATATAATCACATCATTTATTTATTTATTTATCTATTTATTTATTTATTTATTTATCTATTTATTTATTTATTTATTTATCTATTTATTTATCTATCTTATAATAAATATTTTTTTTTCCTTCAGTAGTGTTACAAATTATACATAATGATGGTAAAATAAAAATACTACATAAACCACCTAATATTAATATTACTGATAGTAACTCCATATAATAATAATAATATATTTTTATACATTTATATTTTTAATAAAATCTATATAATTATGTAAAGAATCAATATTATAGAAATTAGTAAATGCATGTGCTGATAATATATTTTTTTTAAAAATATCTAGATATTCATGAGTAATAGTCTTATTATAAATTTTATGAATACTAAAAAGTATTATAAAACTAATATATCCATTTTTTATTTGATATTCATTAAAAAATCTTCCATAAAATAATGATTTATCTAAGTTATTTTTCATAAATTTAACTAAAGTTATATCATAATACGATTGAATTACATTATTTATAATTTCTATTCCCCTTGTTTTTATATACAAATAGTTTAAATCACTTACTATATCTGGATAATTCAAATTCATACTTATACTATATGTTTCTTCATTTATTTTACATTCATATTTTTTTTCATATTTATGACTTATATATAATGTAGGTAATTTTGTTAAATCCCATTTATCCGATAAATATAGTAAACAATCACTAAATTCATTTTTATATGTTTCATATAATTCTATATCATTTTCTTCTGTAGTGTGAGTTAACGAGTTTATATTAATACTATTATATAAATATATGTATTTACCGGGTATAATAAAACATTTTAGATTTGGATTAAAACTGTATTTTATAAAATATAAAAATGTTAAATAATCATCATATAATTTACATTCACTATGAAATAAATCACCCTTATGATAATTAAAAATATTACGATGGAGTAAGAATAATCGTATTGGTGTGCATAATGTATTATTATAAAAATTAGATAAATTCATATGTGTATTATTCCAAGGAAATAATTTATGTTCTACATAAATCTTACTTGATATACAAAAATTATTATTTAAATTTATATCAAAAAAATCTAATTCATCATTTTCAATATACTTTAATTTATCAGTACTTTTTAAAGAAATCATATCAATATGTGTATGTATTTTAAAACACTTTTCTAATTGTTCTAAGGCACTTGGATACAAGAAATCATCACCATCTAATAATAACATATAATCGTATTGTATACGATTTTTAAAAAGTGTAATCACACTATTATGACCCATACCGGGTTTACCATTAGATTTTGTCTGTATTATTTCTACATTATCTGATTGAAATTCAACACATACATCATTGTAGTATTCGGGATTTAAACTATTTACTATTATCACTATAGTATAATCTAAATTATGATTATTTTGGTGTAAGGCACTTTCATAAGAAACTCTTAGAAGTTTTTCATTTGAACTAGTTAAAATACATAATAAAAATTTAGAATCCATTATTTTATAAAATAAATTAATACACTTATTTTATCTTATTCTAATTATTTTTATGATTATATAATATAAAGATTAATTATAATATGATGAAATATAATATGATGAAATATAATTTTGATTGTATATTAATTATATGTATAGCTATATTATTTTTATATATTCTAAATAATTCTAGTAAAAAAGAAACATATATAAATGTACAACTTCCTAAAAGAATTATAAAAAATTTTGATAAAGATGAATTTTTAAATTCTGTTGGAGAATCAAAAATAACATATTTAAAATATAAAAATAATAGTTTAAATGCCATATCATACAATGAATCTACTATAAATGATTTTTTGAAAAATACAAAAAATAGTAAGGATTATCGCTATCAAATTAAGCAAATATTTAATAATAATGATTTGTCAAATTATATATTGGAACATGGTTATAAACCAATCGTACAATTATTAGGGCTAAATGAAGATACTACAAAACCCGGTTATATAAGAATGAGTAAAAATAATTGGTCATTTAATTATCATTATGATTGTTTAAAATTAATATTAGTACAATTAATCGGTACTCGTATTATTTATACAAAAAAAACAAAAAATGGTACAATTACTAAACATATACTCAAACCCGGTGATACATTATATATACCTATGGGTGTATATCATAAAGTTAAAATAAAAGGTGAATTAAATTTAAACTTTAATATTATTTTAGAAAATACAAATGATGAAAAATTAAGAAGATGTAAATTAAATTTTTCAAAAGATTATAAAAAACAAAATGAAAAATGTAAAACAAATAACTGCGTTTAACTATTATTAATAATAATTAACTCACTTTCATTATACAGTTTTTTCATATACTCTTTATCTTCTTCATTATATAACTCATTACAGCGTTTAATATTTACTTTTTCAGAATCATTGCAACATGATTCTATTTTTTTTCCAACAACTTCATCCATTAAATGTACTTGTTGGCGATCAATTAAATCATATATTGTTTCATCTTTATCTTGCAGTTCCCATTTGTCATTTTTACGAACCTTTACATATGGTTCT